>Ga0351946_1049_pt1 | contig 15797 bp, 13 predicted proteins | sample BONcelT113001F15_FD_206832 | JGI IMG/M metagenome (GOLD analysis project Ga0351946, IMG submission 206832) | Enriched cells from coal bed in the Powder River Basin, Montana, United States - BONCAT cells T11 rep3 HSBNCT.T11.300.1.F15 ...
AAATATTACCCTCAGCGACCTGCGCGGAAAGAACGTGGTGCTGGCTTTCTATCCCCTGGCCTGGACGCCCGTCTGCACCCTTCAGATTCCGCTTTATGAAGCTGAGATGGAGAAGTTCACCGCACTCGACACACAGATCCTCTCGATCAGTGTGGATTCGGCCGACTGTCTGCGTGCCTGGGCCGAGAGCCTGGGCGGCATTCACTACCCCATGTTGAGTGATTTCTGGCCGCACGGCGCAGTTGCCGATCTCTACGGTGTGCTGCAAGCCGATGGCCGCAGTGAACGCGCCCTCTTTATCATCGATAAAAAAGGCATCGTGCGCTATATTGACATCCACGATATCGAAGATCAACCCTCCAACGAAGTGCTGCGCAAGGCTATCCGCGAAATTGACCCTGAGGTCAGTGATCGACCTGAATTGCCTGACCCCAAACCTGAGGTACTGCCTCACGGCGGCATCGTGATGTACTGCAACAGTTGGTGCCCTGATTGCAAGCGTGCCCGCAAATGGTTGGCTGAAAACCATATCACCTACACCGAAGTTGATATCACCACTACCCCGGGTGCGGCAGAACAGGTTGAGAAGTGGGCTAACGGCAACCGCACTACCCCCACTTTTGACATCGATGGCACCATTGTCGTGGATTACGATCTTCCGCGCTTGAAAGAAGTGTTGAAGATATAAATTTGAGACCACAATGATTAAACTGGTTCGTTATTTTAATAGCCCTGAAATCTTTTTGAATTCAGGGCTTTTTTCTAAAAATGAATTTTAATCTTATCAAGAAAAAAGTGATATAATGTAATGCAACAGCAATACAATTGAATGTGAGGCAAAATGAACAAAACAGCAACGGTTTCCGTGAGAGTAAAACCTGAAATTAAAACCCGTGCAGAGGATGTGTTTGAAAAATTGGGCTTAACCCCAACCGATGCAATCACTATGTTTTATAGCCAGGTCAGTCTCAGACAAGGCATTCCTTTTCCGGTGGAAATTCCCAATGCAGTAACCATGAAGACAATTGCTGATGCAGACGCAGGTATCGATCTTCACAGGGTGAACAACGTTGATGAGCTTTTTAAAGAAATAGGTGTCTAGTTTATGCGTTCGATAACTTACACAGGGCGGTTTAGAAAAGACCTTAAGCGCATGATTAAGCAGGGCGCAGACAAGGCACAATTACAAAAAGTGCTCAATACCCTGCAAGAAGGAGAACCTCTTGACTCCAAGTACGAAGACCATCCGCTGCACGGAAAACTAAGCGGTAAAAGAGATTGCCACATCACACCAGATTGGGTATTAATTTATGCGGTTGATAAAAATCAGTTGACGCTTTATCGCACTGGTACACATTCAGACCTCTTCTAATATAATAACGCCGGTTATATTATCTGGTGGAATACGATCTTCCGCGCTTGATAGAAGTATTGAAGATTTAGTCAATTATCAGTCCGTAGGTTAATTTCAAGTCCCCAAATTCTAGTAAAAGAATTTGGGGACTTGCTCTATCTTGTCCATCAATCAAAGAAATACTTATACGTTTTCCCACTCGCCGGGCTGTTCACGCAAGGCGGTGCTGATCAGCACCTGCTTCTGATCTTCATCCAGCGCACAGTAATCCGTGTTGGCCAGGCCGGTGTTGCGATTTTCAACCAGCAAAATAGTGGCGTCATGACTAACGACGCAGCAATGCCAGGCATTCTGGCGCACGTTATAAAGCTTGCAGGGTTCCATCACGATCGGCACCAACTCTTCAAGTGATTCATCGCCAGTGCCCATGAAAAGGATGGCTTTGCCGGCCAGCAGCACAAAGACTTCATCCGTTTCAACGTGTCTTTCAACGCGGTTAATGTTGCGCGGAATTAATTCGTCTATATAACGCAAAAACGCCACACGCCAGGTGCCAAAATCGATCAGCGGAAGATAGCCTATGCCATCAAATTCCTTAATTTCCAATAATTTATCGTCCATGATGTAATATCCTCTTTCAGTCTTCCAGATAAACTGCGATTTTGGTCATTTCAGGCCAGGCTGCTATTTCTTCGCGCTTAATAACAACTTCTAATGCAGAAACTTCACGCATAAAGCCGTTAATTTCCAGCTTATTGATTCGCGAAGAGCTGCTGTTCTGCGAACGCTGATAGTGCAACTCAATCACCTTGCAAGCAAAGCGGAAGGTCACACTGCAATGATTCGGCTGCGAAACCGCAAAGCGCGGTGCCAGCACCAGATCGCCCAGGCGGCCTTTGACGCCGTAGACCTCGGTCAGCAAGGTTAAGAGATACCACGACGCTGACCCGGTCAAGTAAGGATACATGCCGCGTCCGCGGCTGTTGAAATACTCAGGCAGTCCGGGGTACATGTGGCTTTTGTTGAAATCCTGGCTCTGACGGTACATGCCGTTGAGAACCTTCCAGCCTTCCTCCACCTTGCCGCGTTTGTATAAGGCGTTGCCAAACATGACAGCCATATGACTGAACATGGCACCGTTTTCTTTGTGACCGAAGGCAAAACCAAAAGCGCGCCCCAGATGCTCCACCTCTTCGCCAAAGTAGCTGTTCAACCTATATCCGCCAACCGTTTCATCAAAGAGATAGCGATCTGCGGCGTTGACGATCTTTTCAACCTGATCCTCATTGGCAATGCCGCTCATCAAAGTGAAGACTTGCCCGGTGAGGGTCATGCGCACGCTATTGGGATGGTCGCCCTCCACTCGTTTGCCCAGATTATCGTAATAGCCGTTGAACCAGGAAAAACCTTCCTTGCTGTTAACCCATTCCTGCCGGCGGATGTGCGCGGTCAACCAATCGGCTTTGCCCAGTAAATCCCAGGCCAGGTCAGCACATTTAACCACAACTTTGATGCCGCTGAGTTCACCTTCAACTGAAGTGAAATAATCTTCAAGGCGTTGATGCTTGGCCTCGATGGATTCGTATTCAGAAACAGGAGCGTTGAGCAGGTTGACCAACTCATTGGCCAGTTCAATCTCGGTCACTCCTCTGGTTTGAAGCGCCAGGCAGAGTTTAGCCAATGCTGAAAGGTTCGCGGCATACAGCGCAGAAAATGCCACGCTTTCGCCTTTCTCGGCAGCCATGTCGAGCGCATCGTTCCAGTCTGCACCCTCCAGACGGATCAGGTTATGGTCGCCCACATTGTAGAATACAGACAGGTGCTGCACAAGCATATGTTCGAGCAGACTGCCCTGCACCACCTTGCCGGTTTTGGTTTTTAATAGCGTATCGCTGCCGGGCTTCCAGTTCGGGTTGGCCTTTTTGGCGCGGTGGCTGAGATGGTCTGTAAAGTAGGTTTGGTTTTGCAGCAAGAAATTCAGGTCGCCGCTCAGGTCTATATACTGCTGCACGGTAAGCAGCGGCCAGGCGCCGTGATCCATCCACACGCGGGGGATGTTGTTGCGGTCTGCCTTGAACTCGCCCGGTTTGCTGCCGATGATGGTGGCATTGGAACCATCCATGCGCACGCCGGCGAAACTGTCATGCAGCAGCCCGGCCACGTCTTCGGGTTCGGTAAGCAGCAGCGCCAGGGCATCCTGCCACAGGTCGCGCCAACCGCGACCGCCGCGGCCGTAATCGTGATAGGGCAAGAAAGAGTTGCCCATCCAGCGCCGCAGAATGGGCTGAATGCCCACCCATTTCAACCAGCCGTCGAATTCGTCATCACCGGTATTGAAAACGAGCAGGTCAGATTTACTCTTCCAGAAGGCACGAGTATCTGACAAATGTTTCTCTACCAAGGCAGCCGTGCCGTATTCATTCATTAATATATCCACATCCTGACCCTGCGAGAGGATGGAGAGGACAATTACATAAGTGATGGAAGCACCGGGCTGCAAGGTTTGCGTTTTGAAGCGCAAGCCGCCCATGCTTTCATAACCATCCGGTGCTTTGCCCACACCCTGGGCTGGGGGCAGGTTATTAACCACCGCCTGCGGCCAATCCAGCGTGCCGCCCTCGCCAATGAAATCTTCCACGGATGGGAAAAATCCGGTCGGAGCCCCGCCGTCACCTTCGGCACCTAACACTGCGTAGCGCAGCGTGTTGTGGGTATGCCCGCGCTCGTCAAAAGAAAGCGTGGGCTGCACCACCACCCCGTGTTTGACACAGGAAGTGCGGTGAAGCAGTGAGGTTACATGGCGGTGGTCGCGTAGATTATCCGCAGAACGTCCAAAGATGGGCACGGCGGCGGTGGGTACGATCTCAACGGCTTTGCTGCCGGTGTTGGTCAGAACTACGCGCATCAATTCAACCCGATCAGCAGTCATGGGCACAAAACTGGTCACTTCAGCCTGCAAACCAGAGACGTGCTTGCGGATGACAGATTGCCAGAGCAGCCCGGCTTTGAGGTGAGCTTTTTCTTCTTCATCACCAAAACGTTTGGCGGTTTGTTGCGCGCTGCCGCCAGTGGCAGACCAGGCTAGGCCATCCACCAGCAGCCAAAAGTTGCGGGCTGATCGGCTGTTATGCAAATCCTCCACCGAGGTGGGCAAGAGCAGAAAAGAATTCTGATCCGCTTTGGCATCACCGTTAAGGGTGGGGGTCACACTTGAGATCATGCCCGCCTGGTTAACCAGCGGCAAATAGAGATAGCTGCCGCTTTCAGCGTCGGCTTGTTCAAAAGTGCCCTGCTGGTCAATAAACTTCCACTGCCTCGGATCGGTTGATTTCATTGTGCCTCACTTACGATAAATTAGTAGTGTACATCCATGGCCACGATTTTACCTTCACGCGCCATCCCGGCATAGGGCGAAGCAATTACATTTCCTTCAACGCTAACTTCTTCACCTTCAACAGTGCAGAAGTTTATACGCGCCGGTTTAATCTTGAACGTGTCAGATCTGGACGGGTTATGCAAGATTACATCACAAGAGCCCATCAATTTGAATTTGAAAGTTCCATCGGGCTTGAACAGCCAACCCGGCAATAAAGGCTGTAGAGCGAGCGTGAGCTTTCCGCCTTCAAAGCGGAATAGATTTTGTCCTGCGGTCATGGTGACCCACATACTCAGAAATTCGGCAGTGGATCCGCTTAACCGGGCGACAAAACCGTTGCCATGCAGGCTGGCGTCTGGATGGGCGCTCGAAGCAATGAAAGATGAATTTTCAAGCGGACTGCGGCCGTAAATTTCAGGGTCCATAAAAGCAGGCAGATGAATCATTAATTCATGATAGAACTCATCAAGCATACCTTTACGCAGTAGTTCAAGCATCAGTTTGAAAGCCATGTGCATCCAGATGGATTCATTCTCGAGCCAGCCGGGAGTGAAAGCGCGTGCGCGTCCGATCATGTGGGGCTGACTTTCAAGACTGGCGTTCAAGCGGAACATGTTCAGCTTCTGGTCAAAAAGTTTACTCGTGCACAGCTTCTGATAGAGACTGCTTGAAGCCTCAGCATCCAGGGTGCGCAGACGGCGCACCGGCCCTTCAAGGAAGGTCGGCAAGGGCTGAGGCTCAAATTTCGTCACCTGGATCATCGGTCTGCCCAATGCATCGCTTTGACCTGTCAGTTTATATTGGGTCGGACGGTGTACAAAATAAGTGGCCGGCAGATCGCCCGCGGCGACTTCGGAGCGCTTCAATCCGTCTTGTAAATAAGTCCTCATGGCGCTAAATGTTGAACGTAAATCCACCTCATCACAGGCGCCGTCAAATCCAGGGCGGGTGAGCTCACGATATTGCTCCAAAGCTGCAGAAAGTTCATCCCACACTTTGAAAGGTAAAGGATTGCCCGCCAAAGCCTGATCAATGCGTTTCACCAGTTGATTCAATTCCACCGGCAATTTCACTTTTCGACCGGTTTCATCCAACAGGTCAATTAAATAATTAATCAGCCGTAATAATTCGTAACTGTCAGGCATGGATGACCCGAAGAGCGCCGGCATGCCGTTGAGGGCATCATACCAACCCGGTTTGCCGCCTTCCATCTGCACGCCATAACCGGAAGGATCAAGTGCCGCAAATTTGAGCAGCGCCAACAGTGCAAATTTTGAAACCAGAGGGACTTTAAAGACCTCACCCTTGCCATACCCGGTGCGGCTCCAATGGCCGTCTGCCTTGCGGGCAGCCAGCATGGCGGTCTTTTCTTCATCCTTGTAAACCACATTAAACTGGCGCGGCGCATCGACATCCAGCACATAGCGTTTGCTGCGCGGAGCAATACACGTGGCGTTATCAAAGAATGCCAGCGGGGCTGAATCAAAGAATAAATACTCACGGTTCTCCGGATAGATATTTAAGTAAGCTTCCACCAGATCAAGGTTATAGCTCCAGTGGTCGGACCAGTACCCCTCGCCGTGTACCGCCTGGATGTGCTGCTCAGCCCCGGCAAAAACAGTTTCAAGAAAATCATCGGGCGAAACTGAAAGGTCTGATTTTAAAGCCGCGGTCATCACCTGACCAGGAGTGAAATGTCCGCTCAATACCTTTTGCAGTTCTTCCGGTTTACCAGCTAATCTATCCAGAGCAGGCACAGCATCCGCAGGCAGGGTAAAGTTGGAGCCCTGAATGGTGAGCGGATTGTAACCATCGCTCTGGATCAGACTCATGAACAGACGGATGTTGAAATCGCCTGATTTTGGAAAGAAATAGGTATCACTGCGTCGGTTCTGATTAATATCCCGGTAGCTGCCGTTACCCTGACTGTAAAGCTCGGGAGCAACCACAAAGAAGTTATAGTCGCGTTCCAGATCGCCATGCCGCCGTGAGAAGACGTGATAAGTGTGTTTACCGCCAAGCAAAAGGGGCATGCCGCCGCGCATCACGTTATCCAGCCAGGTTTGACGGCAGTAATCATCAAATATTGCAGAAGAGGATTCGGTGTGAATGGGGTTGGTCAAAGCACGCGCCAGTTGGCGTTCTTCTTCAATTTTGCCAGCCATGAATTCAGTCTTTTGCAGTCGCGAGACTTGCGATTGAATCACTTCCCATCGGGGCGCATGCCCGTAATAGCTGTTAATGGTTTCAGATTTGCCTTCGGCCAGTTCAAGTTCTGTTGCAAACATGGCACAAGGGGTACGACCCTGGGTCACCTGAAAATCTGCGAGTATGGACTGCAAACCGCCATGCGCCAACTTCCGTGGAAAATTAAAAGCAGTATCATTACCAAATACGGTTACCGGGTCAACCAGCGCGGACAGTTTTTTTCCATTATGCAAAGCCAGGGCAAAATTGCCGGCCTTGATCTCTTCCACATGCAGTTTATCATCCGCGCTGGCCTTGATGCGGAAGAACGGCAGCCCTTCATCATGATTAACGACTTCGATCCAGGCCTCAATGGTGCGGCCCATGTTTTTAAATGTCTGGTCATCAATCCCGAACGGACAGATGACAGGCAGTCCGTCCAGCACTTCAAGTTTGAGCGAACCCTTGCCAATATTGGTAAAGGTCACCTTGCGGGCCAGAGCCGCAAAAGGTTCATTGGGTAATAGAAAATACAAGACATTGATTCTGAGCCCGAGCGATTCGTTGACTTCTTCGATTTCGAGGTCGTTTAACCCGGTGGTCATGCTGCGTTTGACTTGATCGCTATCCACGGCGCCAAAGGGTTCATAATGCCAGACTTCGCTGCCGCGTTTACCTTTGAGAAAAGTGCGAAAGCCCAACTGCGCCGCCACCTGATAGGCTCTCTGTGCGCACTGGTATTCCATCAGCGGGTGGTCTTTGCTTTCCACACCAAAACCGGCGATCCCTTGTCCGCGGTTGACGTAAAACACCCACATGGGGATGCCCTTCAGCCCGGCAATGCCCGGCAGAAAGCTTGAAAACACCTTTTTTTGTTGGAAATCTTGCAGCACAAATCTCTCGGAGGATGAAGTTAAGTCAGCCATAACAATTCCTTTTTGTAATTATTCTTCAAAGAGTTATTAATCTAATGACTTTAGTTCTCAAGTATTTGCATTAGGTCCAATAGCAACGTATCACTTCGTTTGGTCGAAATTTCAATCAATTGAGGGGTGAATCCGGTTCGAGAACACAGCGCAAATTGGATTTTCCTGTCACTTAATTCACGTTCGACCAGATGTGCTTTTCTCTCAAGATCAGCCATAACATTTATTCCAACAGGTTGATTACTCCATTTACATTCAACCAGAATTGCATCTTTTTCACCAACCGCAACCAGATCAATCTCTTCATTGGCATTCCACCAGCGACCGATTTTTTCAGGCAGGAATGCCAATTTACCAGACAGTCCATTCCGCCAAAAATATTGTTGACAAATTTCTTCAAAAGCCAGGCTGGAAAAATGATCGATTTCTGGAAGCACCTGGTTCTCCAAAATGGAATTGGTTCCACCACGCTCAAGTTGCGAGCGATTAGGGTGAATATAACGAAACCAAAAACGCAGGTAAGGGTCTTTCAGGCGATAAATTCCCCGGCGGCTCTTTTGGGGTTGTGTTTCGGTTATCGGCACTATCCGCTCAATCAAGTGAAGCTGTTGCAAAGTATCCAGGTATGAAGTGGCGCCATCTATTCCAGTGGCTTGTTTAATTTCGTTTAAACGCGTTTTACCTTCCGCTATGGCTTGAATAATAGCAAAATAATTTCGGGGTTCCCGCAGCTCTTGTTGCAGAATGAAACGCACTTCATCGTACAAATACGATCCTCTCGTGAGAATGTTTTCCTGAATGTTTTCCTTCAGTGATTTATGAGGTTCAATTGTATGCAAATACGCCGGCGTACCACCATACACTGCATAAGCGCGCACTTGATCTTCATTTGGAAAAGATGGATAGAATTGACGGGCATCATTAAATTGCAGTGGTTCCAGCAGGTATTGAGCGGTCCTTCTTCCATAGAGAGGAGCCTGGTAACCCAGCACGATTTCTTCCATCATTCCAATATACGATCCACACAGGATAAGCATTATTTGTGAATTCTTAAGGGTTTGGTCCCAGCATTTTTGCAGTATCGAGGCCAGTGGTGGGTGGGCAGTAACCATGTACGGAAATTCATCCAACACGACCACTAAACGCTCTTTCTGAGCTGCCTGACCCAGTGCTTGAAACAACGCTTCCCAACTGGAATATACTGCGTCCAATTGCCCTGGGCCATATAATGTTGCATTGATCGCATTGGAAAGACCAGTGCGCAATGAGATTTCAGAGCCTAAATCAGAAACAAAGAAAACAGCACGTTTACTCTCACAAAAACGGACCATCAGCTCGGTTTTGCCCACTCGTCGTCGGCCATAGAGAACAAAGAATTCTGCTTTACCAGATGCATAACGTTTTTCAAGTAAATCGAGTTCAGAAAGACGGTTTACGAACATTTTGCTCTCTTTTCAAATAAGAAAATCATAATTATGATAACTTAGATTTCCTTATTGATTGTATCACAAAGGCGCTTTAGTTTGTTTGTATTGTGGTGGGCAATAAATTTGTTTTAGAGTGTTGACTTCTGAACGTTACTTCTGAAAATCATCACCCTGCCCCTCTCGATTCATAAATCAGAGTTGCAGGGTGAAGGAATATTTCAGTTGTGTGATTATTGTTTTTTGTTTATTTTTAGTCTAATCTCGATATAAAGGAACAGCAGCATCACAGAAAGCAGCACGACCATCGTCGGCACAACCCACTTGAGCATGTTGATTCTGAAAGCCTGCACGGTATCCACACCCTGAGCAACCGGAGTCTGTTCACTGGATGGTTTAACATTCTCGCCTGTGGCGATACCTGTATCCAACCAGCCGGTCTCTTCGTTTTCGCCAGTCACAATCAAGAAGTTGTGTTTTTCAGCCTGTCTGCTAACCAGTCCATCCACCGCGTAAGTCAAACCAGCAGGAGTGCTGCCCAAGACTGCCAACAACACCTTGCTGGTGGTGGCGTCATATCCGCGGATGGCCAGATAACCGGCATCCTGACCCGCTTGTGGCCGGGTTACCATTTCAAGCGCGCTTTGATCGCTCAACAAGTTTTGTTCATCAAATACCAATGACGGGAATTGTGCCTTTTCAGTCAGACCAACAAAATCAGACGGCGCACCTACGAGGATCGTACTGGCATTGGCCGCGAGGGTCGGGTCGATGGCATCAGCGTAACCTGCATTGAGCTGCATAATTGTGTGGTCGGGCAATCCAGCGCCAAGCCAGCCAGCAAGCCTTGCCGCCGCCTGGATGTTGCCAAATTCCTCCGGGGCAATCTGTATCAAAACATTATCCAAACCGGACCCGGTCAGAAAAGCATTGGGAAAATCGCCAAAGTTTTTAGAAACCAACGATCCGCCGAGGGCAGCTTCAAGCGGCAGGTGCAGCAGTGAGCTGGAGCTGACACGCATCCAGGCCATATTGGCAGTGGGGGCTGTGCACAAGTCACGCGTATACAGGTCTGCCACAAATTCAACTGTATTGCGTCCTGCATGCACCAGGTTGGCAGGCAAGATCAATTTAAACATGGCCTGGTTGGAGGTGTTATCAGTAATGCGCAGGCTTACTGCAGGGTAACCGTTTACCAGCATTTGAAGCCCTGAACGCAGGTAATCCAATTGTTGTGAGTGGCTGATGATCAGATCAAAACTGGCGTCGGCTCTCACCTGATTACCTGCCGGTACGAAGAAGTCAAATGATTGTGACAGGCTGTTAGGTTTGGTGAAGACCAATTCACCCACTCCCAGGTCATCGAGGGTCATGTCTTCAAATCCGGTCTCCGCCGCTACAGGATTGATACCGCTCACCAACATGGTGTTGGCGTTTCCGCCAGCGATCACTTGATTGGCGCTGACTGCCTGTGCAGCCTTAACGATGCCTGATTCATCACCACTCACCAGCAACGCGTAACCGCCTGCCGGTTTGAAGAAAAAGACGAGTCCTTCGCCGGCATTCGCCTGCAAGTCAGAAGTAATGCCAAGCGAAGAAAGTGAAAGGGTCTTCAAGGAATCGCTATTCGCCACCAAAATTACATTTTGAAGGGTAGAAGCAGCAGGACGAAAATCTGCAAGTGAAATGACTTCTGTAAGGGTCTCGCCGCTTGAGATTTGACCAATGCCCGCAGCCAAAACCATGGCTGCACGCAATTCGCCAGCACTGGGGTTAGCGGGCAGTGTTATCTTCAACGGAACTGGTTGCACCGAATTTTTAACCACGAAAGGCGCCGGAAAATCATTGAGGGTTAATGGTTTTTGATTTTCATCATATGCAAAACTAAGTCTGGATGACGGCAAGACAGTCACACTGGAGAGCAGATTCATCAAACACGAGATGGATCCATCCCACCGAATGGTCAGGCTATTCACACCATCACGAGTGACCGGTTCAAATAACGCAGCATCAAATTCAAAATGCAGGGTTTGTTCGCCGCTGGTTTGAAGCGTACTGATGCCTACCATGGTGTCATTTAAAAACACGCTGAGATCGCCGCCCACCAACCCCGACAGGGTCTGATTGGACTCAGTGGCAACCAGGCTTGAAAAGAAAGCCATGATGTCAAGATCCAGTGAAGCAGTGCCTTCAGGTTTCCAATCTGCAGGCATGTTAAAGGTAAATTCAACCTCAGAGATTGGGCCGGTTAAGGTTTGTGGAATAACCATCCCCAAATCGGTCAGCGTCAGATGCGCCTGACCGGTTGTTTGTGCTTGAACCGGTCGAACGGAAGCCAGGTTGAATATCAACCCCGCCAGAAGGATGAATCCAAAAAGTTTGTAAACAAATGAATGTTTCATGTCATCCTCCTTTGTCAGTTACCCATGACCATTTTGTCGGCGCCTGAGCGGGCATCTTTCACCGCTTCTTCTGCACGCATGATCATCTGGTCGCTGGAATCTTCAGGCAAGCGGGTCACCACACCGGCAACGGGGGTCAGGAAAATCTTCTCGCCTGATTCCGTCTGGATGGGTTCTTCAAGTGCCGCAATCAAGCGTTCAAATGTTTTCCTGGCCGGAAATTCAGGCGTAGTTGGCAGCAGCACACCAAATTCCAGGCGGCTCCATCGACCAACAAGGTCGTTGCCGCGCAATTGATCATGCAGCCGTTCAACCACATTTTGCAGCAAAATGGCAGTGATGCGCTCTGGCAATCCGTCAATCAGGTCTTCAAGGCCTTGAAGGTAGATCACACCAAAAGCAACCGGGACCTCTTTGGGCTTGATGAGCTCGGTGGTAAATGAGCGCAATAAATATTTTCTGGTGAAGGCCAGAGATTGCTTGTCAGTGATCGAACGTTCACGCAGCGCTTCGAGAGGTGTACGCAAGACTTCGCGCAGCAGCAAGAAAATAATTCCGGCCAGAAGGCCTGCACCGGCAGCAATCAACAGATCAATGAGAGGACGCGGCCTAAAGGGGACGGTGGGTTCAACCGCCGTATCCAGAAAGACAATGTCATAAACCTGGTAGATGCTTTTAATATAGCTGATGCCATTCTGGCCGATGTTGTTGGCCAGCAAGGTGACTGATTGAGGATCAGGTCCCTCGACATGCAGCACCAGGATGTTGGTATCCAGCTGCACTTCCGAGTAGACACGCATGTCTTTTAACGCATCTTCATCCAACTGCAGACGACTGATGGTATCTTGATATACCCGGTTGCTATCCAAAATATCAGCATAAGTGGTTGAGATGGTACGCTTATCCAGCGTATCCAGACTGCTGACCACATCACGGCTGCTGGTCAATGTGTTATTGGGATAGACCAGGAATTTTGCCGATGCCCGGTACATTGGTGTGACCAGCACCATCCAGATCAATGCCCCCACCGCAAAAGCTGAGACAAAGATCACCAAAAATCTCCATCCTCTTTGAAATCTCGTAAAACTGGTTCGGTTCGTTGACATACGTCCTCCTCTTTAAAAACAATCACTATTCAAGCGGGGCAATCACAAATAACCTGCCCCACGAATCTTCATTACCCTGGGCGATACAAGTTTGAAACGTTGTACGTGTTCCACCGCCATAGACACGGTAGAACAGGTCAGTAGAGCTGAGGGTTTCACCGCTAGACAGACTAATAAAGTTGCTGGTCGGGCTGTTTGGGCTAACCGCCTGAAACTCTTGAGCGTTAGAAACAATATATTCATCAGTTGTGCCGTCACCATAAATCAAAGTTACCAATTGACCAGATCGCAGATTAAAGAAGTAAGCCCCTGCAAGATAATTGTGTGCCAGCAAACCGGTATTGCCGGTAATGCTTCTAACCATACCAAAGTAGGTAGCCGTATTGGGCAAGGATGAAACATAGGCAGCATCGGATGAAGGCTGCTGAACAACCCGCAAGGATAAAACATCTTCTACATAAACACCCACGACCTGACCGGCATTACCATTTTTAAGATTTTCGATGAAAGTATCCAAAAAAGGCGGCGGCAGCGGCGTCGGCGTGGGAAGTGGAGTGGCAGTACTGACCGGTGTTGCCGTCAAAGTTGGGGTGGCGGTGTTTTCAGGGGTTTGGGTTAATGTCGGTGTTGAAGAGACAGCAGGGGTGAGTGTCGCTGTTGCCGTTGAGGTATATTGTTTTGTAGGTGTATACAGATGCACCATGTTTGCACCTGAATTGGATTCGCCACTACTCTTAAACTGACAGCCCGTAAAGATAAGGCAGGCAGCAATCAAAATCAATAAAGGGAACGCAAATTTGCGTTGGAATATTCTCAAAGTTAATCTGACCAGTCAATAATTAGGCAGGGATTCAACACCTACTCCCTAATCTGATTATAGGCGAGATTCAGGCAAAATCAATAAGGTTCTCATAAAGAAGAGGAACTTTCCAATAAGGTTAAACAAAAAAGGACAAATTATTGTCCCGATATATTTTTCATGATTGTCGTTAAGCTGTGCGATTAACGATTTGGCCGGTGCCATCCAATGAAGTGTTTTGAATCATTTTAACCAAAGCCGCAGCTTGCGCCTCTTGTTGATCCATCTGATTCTTCAACACCGCCATCGTAATCTCCGTGCGAATCTGCTTGTTCGAGCGGTTAGTGAGCGAACTGGCTAAAACGTCTTCCATGGATGTGCCGGAAACAATCATATTAATATTCTCGGCTGTAATAAAGAAAAATTGAGTTTTTAACAATGGAAAATATGAATTTATGCTATAACAAATCCAAACGAGGGTGATATTGATAATTATACGCCAATGGCGTATAATTTAGGAAGTAATCGAAGATGGAAATAATTGAAACATCCGTCTTTACCCGACAAGTTCAACAATTTTTTTCCGATGATGAATATCGTCTTCTGCAGTCTGCGCTTATACAACATCCTGATATTGGCCAGGTTATCCCACACAGTGGTGGGTTACGCAAAATGAGATGGACTCTCAGAGAAAAAGGAAAACGTGGTGGCGCGAGAATCATTTATTTTTGGGCTATCTCAAAAGAACAGTTATTAATGCTTTTTATATATGCCAAGAACCAGACTGATGATTTGTCTGTCGATCAAATAAGACAATTGGAAAGTATCATCAGAAAGGATTACCCATGAAAGAAGATCTTTTTAGAGAATTAATAAACAGTGTGGAGGAAGGTGCACAAATCTTAAAGGGTAAAACCCACCCTTCGAGAACTTTTACTGTCACACCATTATCGATCAAAGAAATTCGTCTTGGCTATAACCTGACCCAGGCGGAGTTTGCTCAATTATTGGATGTAAGTTTGAGAACTTATCAAAATTGGGAACAAGGACGCCGTAAACCAGAAGGTCCAGCAAAAGTTTTATTACGTGTGGCATCACTGCATCCCGAAGCGCTGCTTGATACAGTGCATCAGATAAATGGATAAAAATGACTGTTACTCCTTTTTGGAAAACCAAACCGCTTGACCAACTTACCCCCGAAGAGTGGGAGTCTTTATGTGACGGCTGCGCCAAGTGCTGCCTGATCAAGTTCGAAGATGAAGACACCGGTCGCATCTATCACACCAACGTGGTGTGTGAACTGCTTGAAATTTTCCACTGCAAATGCACCCGTTATGACGAACGATCAGTGCTGGTGCCAGAATGCCTCACCCTGGATGCTTCTCTGGCCGGAAGCTTAAAGTGGATGCCTGACACCTGCGCCTATCGGTTGCTGGCGGAAGGCAAGAACCTGCCCCTCTGGCATCCGCTGGTAAGCGGTGACCCAAAATCGGTGCACAAGGCTGGCATCTCGGTGCGCGGCAAGGTGGTCTCGGCTCGTGATGTAGACCCCGACGACCTGCCCAATTATGTCGTGGATGACGATTAGTTTACAGTTTTAACGGAATATTCTGGAGTTGATGCCGGCGTTCTGGCTGGCCGTAACAATTTGGGCACCCTTCACCAGGCTGGTTTGAAACTGTTTCTCCCCGGTTAAAGCAGTCCAACCACTTAAAACCAGCGGCAGAGGATCTCCTGCACCGATCCACTCACCTTTATACTTTCTGGCGAAATGCACATGGGTGCCCGTGGCAAGCCCGCCTTCACATGAGGGATGGCCGATGGGATCATCCAGATTAACGCGCGTTCCCTGGGCGATGCTATCCTGTTTGGCTATGTGCATATAAAAAAGTTGCCAACCTGTCTTCATCATTTGTTCATCTTCAAGTGCAATCACCACGATATTTTCAGATGATCGAACGATAACTCCAGACGCGGCTGAAAGTACCCATGCTCTGGAGGTTGAACAACGTGGTTCACCTGTGAGGGGGGCAAAATCCAATGCGCCTGAAGGGGTGCCGGAGTTCCAATCCACATGCAGTCCGCCGGTCAGCGCCCACTCCTCACCCCGGGCAAAAGGTAATTCAAGAACAGGCGGATCGAGGTTCCCTGCGAAAATGGGTTCAACACTTTCCGCTCTCTGCCAGTAATCTCCAAACAATATTTGATGAAGGTTGAGAAAGT
>Ga0351946_1050_pt1 | contig 15777 bp, 15 predicted proteins | sample BONcelT113001F15_FD_206832 | JGI IMG/M metagenome (GOLD analysis project Ga0351946, IMG submission 206832) | Enriched cells from coal bed in the Powder River Basin, Montana, United States - BONCAT cells T11 rep3 HSBNCT.T11.300.1.F15 ...
ATGAAAGGGAGGATACCATGAAAATAGCGGTGAAATGCTTTTCAACGCTGGTCAAGACGGATGTGTGTGATTACAAGGGCGCAAAAGAACATGATGTTCCAGCCGGAACCACGGTCAAGGATATCATCGGCAAACTTGCGCTTCCCGCTAATGAAATCAATATCGTTTTTGTGAACAACAAGGAAGTCGGAGTTGATACGGTTCTCCGGGAGGGTGACCAGGTCGCCTTCTCTCCGGTCACCGGGGGGATGTAAACCGGAACACTGTTTTGCTGCCGAACAGACATATTTTCCCCTGCTTGTAATGGATTGCAAACGGCACAACACAATACGACGCTTCTTGAACGTCACAACTGCATTGAAATGACACGTGAGAAAAAGGTTTTTTCCCTGTTTCTCCTATTCTGATTGCTTTGCACCCCCTGATGATTTGGGCACCCCCGTGAACGTTGCGTTTCCGGGGTGCCTTTCATACGTAAAATATCTCCCAACATCGTCGGGACTAGGTGCCGCGTTTTTTCTCCCGTCTTTTCACCCAAGGAGAAACCATGCCGTTTTTGAGCTGGATGAGTCGATTTTTGCCGCTGTCGGCCCTGCTGCTCATCCCCGGTTGCATGGCAAGTCTTCCCGAAATCCCGGATCCTCCCGCCGGGACTTACCGCGTACGCACCGAAACGACCTATAATGCTGTTCGCCGCAAATTCCTCCTGCATATCCCGCCCAATTACCGTCCGGACACGCCATTGCCACTGGTTATCGTCATCCACGGAGCTTTCAGCACCGGGAAGCAAACCGAAACCGAAACAGGTTTCAGTACCTTGGCTGATGAGGAGCGCTTTCTTGTTGCCTATCCGGAAGGAATCGGTCTGTTCGGCCTGTTCCAGCACTGGAACGCCGGCCACTGTTGCGGCAAAGCCGCCGATGACCAGGTCGATGATGTCGGCTTTGTCGCCGAGGTGATTGGCGTTGTCCGCAGGAAACTGGCCGTGGATCCTGCCCGTATATACCTGGCCGGCATGTCAAACGGCGGGATGCTGACCTATCGTTTTGCCGCCGAACGAGCCGGCGATCTGGCTGCCGCGGCCGTTGTCAGCGGAGCCATCGGCAGCAGTGTAGACGGCGAAGAGCCCAGGTGCTGGCTGCCAAAACCGGCGCACGTCGTGCCGTTGCTCGTCTTTCACGGCAGTGAGGACGAGACTATTCCCGCGAATGACACGAACAGCCCCCGAACAAGCGGCAACCGGTCGTTTCTGCCGGCCGCCTACGCCGCCGACTTCTGGTGCACCGCCAACGGTTGCGAGCCGGAACCCGTAAAGGAGAGCTGCGATAATGGCGCGATGCAGCGTCTGGTATGGAACGGGTGCCGGGACGGCAGCTCAGTGGAATTTTACCTGTTACCAGGATGGGGGCACCAGTGGCCCGCCCCCTGGTTCACCGGCAGGCTGAATCCGGACCATCCACTGAAGGGATTCGATGCCACGAGGCAGATATGGGAGTTTTTCTCGCGCTTTCGCCGGAGCTCTCCCTGAGACGCCTTCAAAAAATCCGATCTGACAACACCTCCCTCATTTGCCGAGCTTCGACAAGCGGCTATACTGGAATACATGGATTAGAAACCTGAATGGTCCGGCAGAGGCTTTTTCTCCAAAGACACCTGTGGAGGCGCAATGAAAACCGCGAGTGCAGACTTTCGGCACAGAGGATCAGGAGCATTCTGGAACAGGAGCAGCTCATCAATGAACAACACCGCTGAAAGCAATGATATTCTCAAGGGACTCTGCACCGGACAACCGCTGGCCGTACTGGCCACTGACGCCGGAAACGGTCCCTATGCCAGCCTGGTGGCGGTGGCCGTCACCCCAGACCTGCGCCAGCTGTTTTTCACCACACTCCGAGCCACCCGTAAATGGGCCAATCTGGCCGGAAACCATCACGTCTCCCTTCTGATTGACAACCGCAGTAACCAGGTGACCGATTTCAGCCGGGCGGCAGCCGCCACCATCCTCGGCATTGCCGAGGAATTGAGTGGGACTGAGTTGGCGACCGGGCTGGCGGTATTCCTTGGTAGCCACCCACACCTGGCCGAGTTCACGGCGTCGCCGAGTTGCGCTCTGTTCCGGGTGCAGATATCGAGCATCTACCTGGTGACACGTTTTCAGAACGTCATCGAATTCCACTTTTCACCATGAACCATCCGTCCACACTCGTCATCGATCTGGTGGAACTGACCGCCGCCGACCTGCACCGCGCCGGCGGCAAGGCGGTCGCCCTCGGTCGGCTGGCCAGCTCAGGCACGCCCATACCGCCAGGTCTCTGCGTTACGACAACGGCCTATGACCGCTATCTGGATGATACCGGACTGCGGCAACGTCTGCCGCTTTTGCTGGAGCGCAAACCCTTCAGCGAGATGCGCTGGGAAGAATTGTGGGACCTGGGACTGAGGGTGCGCAGCCTGTTTCTGAACACAACGCTTCCTTCCGGTCTCGCTGCGGATCTGACCGGGCTCCTTGCGCCCCGTTGTGCCGACCGCCCCGTAACGGTCCGCTCGACAGCACCGGTTGAGGATTCGGCCACTGCCTCCTTCGCCGGGCTGCACGACTCTTTTGTCAATGTTCGCGGTCTGCCAGCAATTCTCGACCGACTGCGGCTGGTCTGGGCCTCGCTCTGGTCCGATCGGGCGCTGCTGTACCGACAGGAACTGGGACTCGACCCGGCAGCCAGCGCCATGGCGGTCATTGTTCAAGAGCTGGTTATCGGCGATCTTTCCGGAGTTGCCTTCAGCCGCTGTCCGGGCAGGCCGAACCTGGTTGCCATCGAAGCGGTCTGGGGCTTGAATCAGGGACTGGTCGATGGCGATGTAGAACCGGACCGACTGCTCCTGGATCATGCAGATGGCAGGATCGTTGAGCGGTATACCCCGCAACGCCTGCAGGCCTGCCGGGCGGTCACCGACGGGGTTGCCTTGCAGCCGCTCCCGGTGACCGAGCGGGAACAATCACCCTTATCCGACGAGGTTGCCGTGCTTGTCATGTCACTGCTGCGGCAGGCCGAGGAAAACTTCGGAGCACCGCAGGACCTGGAGTGGACGTTACGGGGAAGGGAACTTTTCGCCCTCCAGTCTCGTCCCATTACTACGGGAGACGCCCCTGACGCCAGTGGTGAGCGGGCCTGGTATCTCAGCCTGCACAAGAGTCTGGCCGCGCTCCACACCCTGCGGCAAGCCATAGAAGAGGAATTGCTGCCGGCCATGGAACGTGACGCCCTTTGTCTGGCGGCTGTCGATCTGGAACAGTTATCTGATGAAGCGCTGGCCAGTGAAATCGAAAAGCGACAGGGGATTCTGGACCGCTGGGAGGAACACTATCGCGAGATGTGCATTCCCATGGCCCACGGTATCCGCCTGTTCGGGCAGCTTTACAACGATCGCCTGCGACCAGGTGAGCCCTTTGCTTTCCTGGGCCTCCTGGCTGGCGATACAGGACTGTTGGCAGCACAGCGCAACCGGGCGCTGCAGGAACTGGCTGATCTGGTGCGCAGCGATCCGCTGCTGACAGCACGGCTCCGCGACGGCTACCCGCCGGGTTCGGGGAGCCCTTTTGCCACAGCGCTGGCTGGCTTCATGTCCCGTTACGGCGATCTGTCCTGGATCCTGGGGGAGGCGGCTGAACACTCTCGGGGACTTATGTCCCTGCTCCTGGAACTGGCCAAGAGCCCCCCTACGCAGCAAACCATCCGGAAGCAGACAGACGAGGCGGAGTATCTGGCCAGTTTTACCATGGAGGAGCAGTCTTTCGCCCATGAGGCGCTGGAAATCGGCCGGGCCAGTTACCGACTCCGTGACAACGACAACCTCTTCATCGGCAAGCTGACCGCCCGACTGCGTGAAGCCAGTGCCGAAGCGACGAGGCGACTGGCAGAGCATGACAACCTGGAACTGGCAGCTCATAAGGCACCGGTCCGGGGACGCGTTGCCAGGCGTCTGACTCCTGCCGGTTCCTCCGAAGCACATGGTGGAAACCTTCCGAGAACACGTCTTCAAATTCGTCAGATTGTGGGGCAGCCGGCAGGACCAGGCCTGGTGCGGGGACGTGCCCGCGTCATTCGCCAACCGGCTGACCTGCGAGCGTTTCAGTCTGGCGAAATTCTCGTCTGCGATGCGGTCGATCCGAATATGACGTTTGTCGCACCGCTTGCCGGCGGTATTGTCGAACGGCGCGGCGGCATGCTGATCCATGGCGCGATCATTGCCCGTGAATATGGCCTCCCCTGTGTCACCGGAGTACCAGGTGCCACCGAGCTGATCGACACGGGCAACCTGATAACCGTGGATGGCTATCTGGGCATCGTCACCGTGGCAGACGGTGGAACAGTAAGACGACCATTTACATGAAATCCACTTTAAGACCGTCAAATACGAAAGCCTGCACCACGTTGAATACATTTTATCAGGCAGTGCGACTATGAATATTCATCCGCTTCGCATCAATTGCCGTAACCAGATTTCCGAAACTGCTGGAGCGGTGGTCTACTGGATGAGCCGCGACCAGCGCGTAGTTGACAACTGGGCGTTGCTCCATGCTCAGAGCCTGGCGTTGGAACGGCAGGCGCCCCTGGCGGTTGTGTTTACCCTTGCAGATTCATTTCTTGGTGCTACCCTGCGTCAATTCGGATTTATGCTGCGCGGCCTGGCTCACGTTGCCGAGCGACTACACGAGCTGAATATCTCTTTTATCCTGCTGCGAGGCAACCCGCCCGATGAAATTTGTCGCTTCATACAGCAGTATAACATCGGCGTGCTGGTAACAGATTTTGATCCGCTCTGCATCAAGCGCAGTTGGCATGATCAGGTGGCACGAAGCGTCTCCGTCCCCTGCATCGAAGTAGATGCCCACAATATCGTACCATGCCGCATCGCTTCAACCAGGCAGGAGTTTGGCGCCTATACCATCCGGCCTAAAATTCATCGGTTGCTTCCCGATTTTCTTGATTCCTTCCCACCCATTTCAAAACATCCATTTCCCTGGCCATCGCCGGTCAACCCTTTCGATGTTGACGCAACCTTGTCCAGCCTAACGGTTGACCGATCTGTGGCAGAGATCGGCTGGCTAACACCCGGGGAACAGGGAGGCAGATCACGGCTTGAAGACTTCATCAAAAACGGTCTTGCTTCTTACGAAACAGAGCGAAACGACCCCTGCCGTCATGGACAATCCGGGTTATCTCCCTGGCTGCACTTTGGGCAGCTTTCAGCGCAACGGGTTGCACTGGAAGTTTTACGTCAAATGAGTACTTCACCATCTACTGAAGCATTTCTGGACGAGTTGATCATACGGCGGGAACTGGCCGACAATTTCTGTCTCTATAACAGCAGCTATGACCGTGTGGATGGATTCCCTGAATGGGCGCAACGTACGATTGCGGACCATCGTCACGACCCGCGGGAGTACCTCTATACGCCGGAGCAGTTGGAAACGGCCCAGACTCATGACCCGCTCTGGAATGCCGCCCAACTGACGATGGTCAACACCGGAACGATGCATGGCTACCTGCGGATGTACTGGGCCAAAAAGATTCTGGAGTGGTCACCTTCCCCTGAAGATGCCATGTCAACAGCTATCATGCTTAACGACCGCTATCAGCTGGACGGTCGTGACCCCAACGGTTATGCAGGAATCGCCTGGAGTGTCGGTGGCGTGCATGACCGGGCCTGGGGAGAACGTCCGGTTTTTGGAAAAATTCGCTACATGAATTACAAAGGATGCCTGCGAAAGTTTGATGTAGCAGACTATATCAGAAGGCATTGTTATTGAACCGGGGGAGAGCATGATGCTGATTTTCCAAATTTCCACAGCCTCCGGAAACGTTTTTATGACCGGCAGGTTCATCGCCGCACAAATCCGCCTCCGCAACGATATTAAACGTACTAAACTCAAAAGGAGCTACAACCATGAATCTTTCCGAACTGTTTACCCATCCCGGACTGGGGGTTATGTCCACATCCTCATCGGATGGCAAAGTCAACAGCGCGGTCTATGCCCGGCCGCATGTTATTGATGAAACCACCCTGGTCTGGGGCATGACCGACAAGCGCACCCATCAGAACCTGACCCGAAACCGTCACGCGGCCTTCCTTTTCAAAACCAGCGGCCCCGGTTTCAGTGGCGTTCGTCTGGCCCTGGAACTGATCAGGACCGAAGAGGAGGGTGATCTGCTGGCGACCATCAAGGCAAACACCAATGAAATTGTCGGACCGGGAGCCGGAGCAGCCGTCACCCATGCGGCCTGGTTCAAGGTCGTTGAGGTACGACCGTTGATCTGAAATTGCTGTATACTTCGATTAAATGGGGTTTTAGTACAATGGGAAACCCCCCGGCTTTGCCGGGGGTACGTGACTCGGCGAGACCACTATTCAAGAGGGCGCGACTTTCCAGTTTGTCCAAGAGGAGGCGTATGCTTCCCTTGCAGACAGTCTTAAAGTAGAGATTCCGACGAAAAAGGCCAGAAGACCGAAATTGCGACACAGTATTTAGTAAGTATCCCCCGGCAAATCCGGGGGATACTTACTAAACCAACCGGGATAGCCTAAGGAGGCAGCACATGTGTGGTAATTTCCCCGAACCCCTTTTCATCAAGACCAATGGCATCCGCATGGCCGTCTTCGAACAAGGCAGCGGCTTCCCGGTGGTGTTTTGTCACGGTTTTCCGGAGTTAGCCTTTTCGTGGCGATTCCAGCTTCCTGCTCTGGCGGCCGCGGGATTCCGAGCCATCGCACCTGATCAGCGCGGTTACGGTGGAACTGATAAACCCGAAGCAGTGGAAGATTACGACATCAGGCACCTGACGGATGACCTGACAGGTTTGCTAGACGCATTAGGTCTGGAAAAGGCAGTATTCTGTGGACATGATTGGGGCGGCCATGTTGTCTGGGAAATGCCGATTCTCCATCCTGACAGGGTCGCGGGGCTAATCGCGATAAATACTCCACACCGCTATTTTCGTCGAATGGGTGCCGACCCGATTACGTGGTTGCTCGAACACTTCAGTGCGAGAAATTACCGACTGGCTTTCCTTCAGGAAGGCATTGAGAACGGTCTGACACCGGAACTGCTACCCGGCTTTTTCGACGGACTCTTCCGGGCACGTCCCATTTCAATGGCCGAATACCTTGCTGCACCACCGAAGGTCCGCAACCTTGAATTCGAATTCATCATGGAAACTGCCCTCAATCCAGAGCCGGCGGGCAGGCCTTTCATGGCACCGGAGGAGCTGAAGTTCTATGTTGATGCCTTTACTCGGGGAGGTCTGACCGGTCCCATCAACTGGTACCGCAACCTCGTCCAAAATAACCGAATCCTTGCCGGAACCAGCGACCGGATCACGGTGCCGTGTCTCATGATCTCGGCTGAAGACGATATCTTCCTGCCCCCCACCTTGGTCGACGGTATGGAGGAATTCGTGCCTGACTTGGAAAAGCATCTGATAAGAGGATGTGGTCACTGGACCCAGGCTGAGAAACCTGAAGAGGTAAACCTCCTGATTAGCAACTGGTTGATTAGGCGGTTTCGTTAAGGATGCAAACGACACGAAGATCTAAGGAACTGCCCGGTAAAGATAATCAAAATCCAGTTCGTATCCATCTGGGGCAAAGAAATATCCTTACGGGATAAGGCCTTTATTCATTCGAATTGGATTTGGCCTATGCTGAAAGAGAGAAAAAAGTTCTAATTTCGTCCACTATGGAGAGCCAAAATTAAGATGGACGATTTCGCAATGAAATCGGCCATTTGTGTTTTTTGCATTCGCAACGATCCGCATGTTGTCTAAATTGTGTAACGAATTTAAGTCATTCCACGTTCGAGTCGGCGCTGGCTTTTTGCGGCGGAAGCGCCCCTACTTCCAAGCTTCTACTTCACAGGGAAGTTTACGGCTCAGCTTCCGAAGAGGGGCGCCCATCCGCCGAATTCCGTCATATATTCAGGTATCACCTGGCATTCCCCTCGACAAATCTCTTGATTAGTGCAGCATAAAGTTCCACGTCTTCTTCCAATGCAAAATGTCCGGTATTCAGCAGATGTATCTCACATTTCGGAAGATCACTGCTGTAGGCCAATGCGCCGTCAACAGTAAAGAAAAGGTCATTTTTCCCCCAGGCGATCAGCGCGGGTGGCTGGTGTGTCCGGAAATAGTCATGCCACTGCGGATATTTCTCCAGATTCGTCCGATAATCATAAAAGAGCGCAAGCTGGATCTCAGCGTTTCCCGGACGTTCAAGGAAGAACTGATCCATATTCCATGCGTCGGGAGAAATAGCCTCAGTACAGCGGCAACCCTCAATATACTGTACCCTGGTAAAACTCTTCTCAAGCAGCCCGAGTAACGCCTTTCCATTCTCGCTGCTTTTCTCCAGCCAGTATTTTCTTATCGGTTCCCAAGCAGGCGCGAGCCCTTCTTCGTATGCGTTTCCGTTTTGACTGATAATCCCCCTGATGCGGGCAGGATCTTTGAGGGCCAGTCGAAATCCAACGGGGGCGCCGTAATCCTGGACGTACATGAAGAATGAATTTAGGCCGACAACAGAGAGGAATTCATCCATTACTTCCGCGATAGCGTCGAAGGTATACGGAAACTTGTCCATCGAGGGCTGACCGCTGTTGCCGAACCCAGGATAATCAGGCGCTACGATACGGAAACGGTCCGACAGCAAGGGGATCAGGTTTCTGAACATGTGGGAAGAAGACGGAAAGCCATGCAAAAGTAGTAACGCCGGCGCATCCTTCGGCCCACTTTCCCGAAAGAAGATCGGAATTCCCTGTACATCAACGAATTTGTAAGTGATCATGGATAGCTCCTTTCATTTACGATAATAGTATTGTCGCCATCAACTGCTGAATTCTCCGGTATAAATGATCACTCTCCGCAGATCCGCAAGGACCGCCAGTCCCTCTGCCACCGTTTCCGGATCGAACCCATCGATTGCCGCGAATTTATGGGAAAGATGATTGCCAGCCCCGTAAAGGTCCTCGATTAAAACCTTCATTCCTTGGCAGAAATCCTTCATTCCATCAAGTGCCTCGGTACTGTCGTTTTTTTTGTTATCGTGAGGTTCCAAGATCCTTTTTCCCATCTCGATTGATTCGTCTATCCGTCCAAGCAGTTCGTTCGAGTTCATTTTCACCTCCGATGCTTTGATCGAGTCTTCAGCAAAACCATGGATTGTCCGGCGAATACCCGGTGAAACGCCACCGGAGATCAATGGCGTTTTTGGTCTCAACAATCCTTTTGGCCCTGAACTCGATTAGCCGCTCCGCGCCAGGGAAGTTGACTGCGCACGCCCTGTCCCACACGATATTCGCGGCCCCTGACAACTGGAGTGTGGTGCCCGTTTCAAAGTTCAGGAACAGTAAGCCGCAATGGGGGTTTTCGGCGATGTTCCCCAATGTGTTGAACATGGAGTTTCCGTTGTAGTCGGGCCAGACAAGAGTCTCTCCATCCTGAACTTGCACGAATCCGGGAAAACCGCCGCGGTGCGAAACATCGGCGCCTCCCTCGGGATGACAGCTCGCGATGAAGAAGGTGTCCGCCCGCCGGATCAGGTCCCGGAGTTCCCCGTTCAGGGTTGAAGCCTCACATGCCTGTCGCGGGGAGCGGGGGACATTATCCCCCGATTCACATAGCCGTGACTGGATGTATCTGGGACAATTGGAATACACTTGGCGGGTCTGTACCGAGAAGCCGCCTTCTCCAACGACCATGCGGCCGTTCAGCCGTAACCTGCGGCGAGTAGCAAAGTCAATCAGCAGAAGACCGGCTTCAATGCCGTTACTGAAATTTCTGCTTAAAGGGTCTTGCACATCCGGCATAACATCGATTCTAAGGGTCCGTTCGTCCACGACCCGCATGAATCCTGGCTTGCCGGACAGGATGGACCCCCAGACCATGCCCTGACTGTCGGTTGCCCCGATAACGGCAAAAGGCTGACTTTGAATGAAATCGACATAGAGATGGGCGATAACCGGAAGCACCTGGCGGCCCATGTTTGATGCGGCTTCAACGGCTCCGGCCTCGACCTGCACTTTTATCTCACCCGAATGATAGATGCCGTCCATGAATAGTCTCCCCCTTCCTCTGTGTATCCAACGATTTGATCCCATGTAAAAATGATACTGCACAGAAGCGATTATTTCTAATGATTTGTTTTGATGACAAAGATCACAAATAGTGATATCTATAATTCCATGGATTTCAACGAATTGAGAATTTTCAAGGCGGTTGCCGAGGAAGGGAGCGTGACGAGGGCGGCGGAACGGCTCAATTGCGTGCAGTCTAATGTTACCGCACGCATCCGCCAGTTGGAGTTGAGCCTGAATGCAACTCTCTTCCACCGCAAAAGCCGGGGAGTTGCCTTGACTACGGCGGGGAGGATTCTGCTGGATTATGCCGAACGCATCCTGGCTCTGGTCTGCGAGGCTGAAAGAATCGTGCAGGAGCGGGAGCCTCTCGGTGGGAGATTGGTCATCGGCGCGCTGGAAACGACCGCGGCGGTCAGGCTTCCGCCTGTTCTCGCCGAATATCACCGGAGATTTCCATCGGTTGATCTACAGCTTGTGACGGGTACCGCCCTGGATCTGATCCAGAGAATCCTTGATTTCGAACTTGATGCTACCTTTGTGGACGGATCGGTTGATCATCCGGAGTTGGTTGTGGAAGAGTGCTTTGTGGAAGAGAACGTCCTGCTTTGCGCTGCGGGAGAAGATCCCCTGCTGAGGGAGAGGCCCATTAAAATCCTGGCCTTTCCCATAGGGTGTTTTTATCGCAAACAGCTGGAAACATGGCTCCATAAATCAGGGTTTATACCTTACAAAATAATGGAATTCAGCACCATTGAAACAATCATCGGCTGCGTCGCAGCCGGGATGGGAATCACTTTTCTGCCAAGATCGGTTCTTAGCGGAAATCTGGCGTCGGACAAGGTCGCGATCCATTCCCTTCCCGCCGAAGTGTCCCACGTAACCACCCGCTTGCTGCGACGGAAGAATTCCGCGGAGCCGAAAACACTCAGCGCTTTCCGCGATGTTGTCAAACAGTTTGTCTAGCGGCTTGACAATTAGCTGTTGAGTGCCACCACATCGATAACAAAAAGCTGTGCCAGCACATCGATAACAAAAGTTCTCTGATAATCGAATAGCCACTACGTCATTCTGTGAACACCAAATTTATTTCGGAGGTGTTCATGGAGGAAGAAATCATGCAAATCCGGATGCTGGCTGTCCGACGTTTCAAGGCTGGAGAAAGCCCTGAGTCGATTTGCATATCACTCGGTAAATCCAGGTTTTGGTTGTACAAGTGGGTCGTAAAAAGGTTTGACGGGGGTGACCCTTCTTGGTTCGAGAATCGTTCGCGTCGCCCTCTGGAGACACCCACTCGCACAGCTTCTGAGATCGAAGAGATCGTAAAGATGGTTCGCCTCAATCTTTACAACCAAGACCTGTTCTGCGGTGCCCAGGCAATCTTATGGGAGATGGAAGACCTTGGGGTCAAGCCGTTACCCTCAGCTAGAACAATCAACCGGATTCTTTCCAGAAATGACCTGACACATCGGAGAACTGGCCGTTATGAGCCCAAAGGGACCGCCTATCCCGCTCTTCCGTCACTTTTGCCGAATCAGACCCATCAGGCCGACTTTATCGGTCCATGCTATTTGCAAGGGCCAATCCGCTTCTACAGCCTGAATATAGTTGACACGGCAACAGTCAGGTGTGGATTGCATCCATCACTTTCCATGGCAGCACAGGCAGTTCTTGATGGCTTCTGGGCCGCATGGAAACGGATTGGTATCCCGGATCGCGTTCAGACTGACAATGCCCTGTCTTTCTTCGGCAGTCGGAGACACCCTCGCGGGATGGGGCCTCTCATCAGACTCTGCCTGCACCATGGCGTTGAACCGTGGTTCATCCCCATGGGCGAGCCTTGGCGAAATGGGATGGTCGAAAACTTCAACGAGCGCTATCAGCAAAGGTTCCTTGGCAAAGTCACCATGGCATCCGTCGCTGCCTTGCATACCGGTTCTCTTGATTTCGAACAACGACATAACAGCAAGTATCGCTATAGCAAACTTAAAGGTGCAACGCCGCTGAAGGCCCTCGCAGCATCTAAAGCCAAGCTTAGATTTCCAAAAGAGGAAAAGTCGCCAAAACATCCGTTGACAAAGCCTGAGGTCGGGAAATATCACTTGGTGCGACTTATTCGCAGTGATCTGAAGCTGGATGTCTTTGGTGAACACTTCTCGGTGCCGCCGGAAACGATGCTTGAATACGTAGTGGCTACTATCGATGTCAAAGAGCAGAAACTGAAACTCTTCCTGGATAAAACCCAGGTCGAGGAGTTTGACTACAAACTAGGACCTGTAAAGAATTTTGTGTAAATGGTTTTTCGGTTTTTATAGAACAGGCATTCTGCCTTCGAAAATTATCGAGAATTGGTTCAACGCCGATTTCCAGTGTTTAATGGGCATGGTCCACTTCTTCGCTATGTTCTTTAAGGCCAGGTAGAGCAACTTGAACATGGCATCATCATTTGGGAAAGAGCCTCGGTTTTTGGTGACTTTCCTGAGTGACATGTTGAGCGACTCAATGGCGTTAGTCGTGTAAATTGCCTTTCGAATGTCTGGTGGATAGGAAAATAGCGGTATGATCCGCTCCCAGTTGTTCCGCCATGATTTTGCTATCGTGGGATGGGTCGCATCCCATTTGGCGGCGAATGCGTCCAGATTCGTTTCCGCCATTTCCAGCGTCGGTGCCTGATAAATGGCCTTGAGATCATCGGCTGCTTCCTTGCGCTGTTTCCAAGAGACATAGTTGAGGCTATGGCGCACCATGTGAACGATGCAAAGCTGAATCTGGGTCTGAGGAAAAACGGCCTCGATGGCCTCTGGAAAGCCCTTGAGCCCATCGACACAGGCGATGAAAATGTCTTTCACGCCACGGTTCTTTAACTCCGTGACAACCTGGAGCCAGAACTTGGCCCCTTCCGTCTCGGCGGTCCACATCCCAAGGACTTCCTTGACCCCGTTCATGGTAACGCCGATGGCGAGATAGACGGCCTTGTTGATTACCCGACCATCGTGTCGCACTTTGACGCGAACGGCATCCAGGTACATGATCGGATACACATCGTCCAAAGGCCGGTTCTGCCAAAGCTTTATCTCATCGGTTACCGCTTCGGTGACCTGAGAAACAAGGGTGGGAGACACATCCACCCCGTAAATCTCCTCCAAATGCGCCTGGATGTCTCGTGTGGTCATCCCTCGTGCGTACATGGAGATGATTTTGTCGTCAAAGCCAGTGAAACGGCTCTCTCCCTTGGGAAGAATTATTGGTTCAAATGACGCGTTTCGGTCCCGTGGGACGGCAACATCAAGGTTGCCGAACTCGCCCTTGATGTTCTTTTTGTAGATGCCGTTGCGGGAATTACCACTGTTCTTGCCGCTAGGAGCGTTTTTTTCGTAGCCGAGGTGTTCCGTTATCTCAGCCTGCATCGCCCGCTCTAAAAGCTTCTTGGTAAGTTGTTTCAGAAGCCCGTTTTCACCAATTAGATCTTCGGGCTTCTTGTAGTCTTTCATCAGTGCATCAAGCAGTTCGTCGGTCGTGGCCATCGGTCTCTCCTGTAAGATGAGTTTTTAACCGTTATTGGCCATTTACACAAACGATTTTACACCCTCACAAACTACGATAAAATCGCCGAGTGTCAGCGATGTTGTGGTACATAAAACTGTTATCGATGTGGTGGCACTCAACAACTAGTCGCTAGGCCCATCGAGTGCATGGATTAAACAGCCTTGGCATTTCGCATACCTTGAAACATCGACGTGTCTCACAATTCAATGCCGAATGATGATCAATTTTTGAGTTTGGTCCATACATTACGACAAGAAGCTAACTGTACTTTCCAGAGACTTTTTATGTGGCGCTACACTTTTACCCTGAGCATAGCCTACGGGCACCACAGCCATGAATTCTCCCTCCTTTACCTCCAGCAGCCTGAGAACATCTTCCCTGATTAGGCAGAGAATGCCCAACCAGACGCTTCCGAACCCGAGGGCAGCAGCAAGGAGCATATTCTGAACCGCTGCGGCAGTCATCAGCGACAATTAAAACTCCCGCCGGAAAAATAGTTGACGTTGATCAAAATCACAAGAAACTTGACGCCGTCAAAACTTCTTATCACCACATTTGCTACCGAAATCCCATAGGCTTTCAAATTAAAAAAACGGGCACCTGATTCATCAGGCGCCCAAACCGAAAAGGAGGATTTTCGGAAAAGTTTTCGAGAATTATGGTGTCATCTGAGCAGGTTGCCAGTCAAGGCTGTTTTGATTAACGTCCTAGATTAAATTTATATCCGGCATCCTACATTTTTCCCAAAGAGTGCTTTAATTTCAAAGACAACCATCATAACTGCTTTAGAAAAAATAGCACCAACGAGCACCAAAGGTATCAGTACCCGCTCCACTCTTAACGGAGAAATCATTGCGATACTCGATCATCAACTGGTTGTTGCTGCCCACCATCCAGAACATCGATAATCCTAACCCGTGATTACTCTGTTCGTCATTTTGCTTCACCCCGGCAATTTTTGTCTCGCCCCCTCGATTGAAAAAATAATCCAGGGAAACATACCACTGCTTTGTAATGTCACAACTGAAATGTGTCTCTACTCCAAACAGAGGGTCCTGCGACTTTTTAACGTGGGTTGTGCCGTTGAAATACTCATCATTGTCGGTGTAGAATTCACTGTTTACAATGAAATCCGCAAAGAATCTTTCTCCGAAGCCCTTGACGATACCAAGCTCTGGCCTGAAGGACCATCGGTTGTTGCCGAGATTGAACGTCCTATTCTTGTTGTAATGCCCGATTGGCACCCCGATGTAGGGGGAAAAACCGACCCAGAACTTATCTTTCGGGGAATTCACAAACCAGAAGGTAGCCAGCACTATTGAATCCATCAAACCGCTATCCGACAGATCCGCATTACCGACCGCTGCTCCATCTAAGTGCTGTTCCCCAAAGAAGATGAGTGCCTGTGGATCTACAATGAAGCCTCCGTCTCCATACAAAGCCTCTCCAATTTTGGTGTAGTATACGGGCCTGAATATTCCGACATTAGCGCTCAGGTTAAAATCGTTGCTAACCTTGTTCCCGTTCGCAAACAGGGTGTTAGCCGTGATGTGTTTGAAATAGCTGGCCATAAGAAATGTCCCGTCAGGCAAGGGAATGTAATCCCGGGCATTAGCGGCTTGTGATATATCGGGTCTCGCCATCGCCATGACCAGCAGTGCAAAGAAAACCAGTTTTTTCAATGTAGTCTTCCTCCTTCATTTCAATTTGGTTCAACACAATAAGAATCAATAAACAAAAAGTTTTTCGCGTATGGCAAGAAAGGGGAGGATCTACCCCTCCCCTTTGATATTCCTTTTTTATTACAGAGCTTTTTTATAAAGCTCTATGAGATCTTCGAGCTTAATGTCTCTGGGATTGAAGAAGGTACAAAAATCCTTATGGGCGTTCTCAGCAAGCTTCGGAATGTCGGATTCCTTCATGCCGAGCGCTGCAAAACCGGAAGGGATGCCGATATCCTTGGACAGAGTCTTCATGGCCTCAATGGCTTTCAATGCCGCATCTCTCGTTGAAAGACCGGTGATATTTTCACCCAAGGCCTCGGCGATTTCGGCAAACCTTTCCAATTTGGCGCTCAGGTTGAATTCACACACAACTGGCAGTGC
>Ga0351946_1043_pt1 | contig 15715 bp, 20 predicted proteins | sample BONcelT113001F15_FD_206832 | JGI IMG/M metagenome (GOLD analysis project Ga0351946, IMG submission 206832) | Enriched cells from coal bed in the Powder River Basin, Montana, United States - BONCAT cells T11 rep3 HSBNCT.T11.300.1.F15 ...
CCCAGGCAATGCCGTTGATCGCAGTGGCCGGGTTATCCAGTAACAAGCGTGCCTGGCTTCCATCCATACCCATGATGTAAAGACTACTGTTATCGCTAGCCCGATAGGCAATCCACTTTCCATCTGGCGACACAGCCGGCATCGGTGCTTTGCGTGAAGAGTTTTCCAGCACGAATAGATCTTGGGTATTTCCAGTACTTACATCTACCGAGCGCAACAGGAAGCCATCTCCGCTCGAACTAGGAATTGCGTAATATAGTTTGGATCCGTCCGGCGACCAACCTGCAATCGATTCATATCCCAGGTTGGAAAGCTGCCTTAGATTCTTACCATCACTATTGATCAAGAACACGCCATACAGATCACCCGAGTTCACATAGGCGAGCTGGCTTCCATCGGGTGACCAATGAAGATCTCGCCCAAAAACGCCAGCTATCTCAGTGAACTCTCCACTCGTTAGATTCTGGATTCTGATTCCAGCATCGGTAGTATAAGCCAAGCGTGTACCATCTTGCGTGAGAGCTGCCCGGCCGTTACCTGCAGCAAGCACTTTTAATTGGCTACCATCCATCCCAGCTAGGATGATTTGAAGCTGAGGGTTCAGTTGGGTTATCACGACGTTGCCGTTCAGTCCCGTTGGTAATGGGTTTAATTTTTGGAATGTTTCAGCACTCAAGCAGGTTGTTGAAGGTACATCGATCGATGAAAATTGACGTATGGTCTCCGGCTGCCATACCGCCTGCCAGGTGGCAGTGGGACTGGCTAACCGCGGATTGGAGAATAGAATCGTCAAATCACCTTTTGGCAAATCACTAAAAATGAGGCTTGTATTGAACACCTTTCCGTTGGTTGTGCCTTCGCCGCCTCCACCGCCATTTGCTTGATATCCTTCGATTTGAACACTAACACCACTCAAATTCATCCCCGGATCGATGCGGAAGGAATACCCTTCTGCCTGGGCTGTTAAAGATATCAATCGAATTGTATTTCCGGCAATTTGAACATCCTGATTAACTTCCCAAATTTGTTCAGGTTGCGGGTTCGAGCCCACATTAATTGTGGTTTTAGCAAATACTTCCGAGTCTACCTGCGAAATGATTACCCCGGAAAAGCTGATGGTTATGGGGAACTTAACTCCAGTGCCATTGATTTGCATTATCCATGAGTACCCGCCTTGACCAAGACTGGCGTCATCTAATGGCTGAACATCATTGGGGAAGGTGTAATTCACATTTTTACCATTCGCATCCTTAATTATTGCAGGACCAGTGATTTGCAGCCAGCTTCCTGCTGGAATATTGGGACGTACAGATCCCAGCAGAATATAACCATCCTCAGTTTCGATGATTTTATCCATAGATACGATAGCTTGAGTTGATCCGTTCGTGGTTGCTGAGGGGGTTTCAATATCCAGACCAAGATTTTTGTCTGTTGGCGAAACTTTAGGGGTCACATCCAAGACAGGCAGAATTGTGAGGTCTGACGGAGCAGCGACAAAATGGATTGGCAATTCCCAATCAATAGGGACCGTGCCTGGAAGAGTGTTGAATATACAGGGAAGAACAAAGGTAGCTTCATTCATATTGGCCGGTATGGGGGCGTTCACATCAATTCTCGTGCCATCTGGCAAACGCAGAAATTCTCGGTCTACGCATCCCGATGTAGCTTCCGCCTTTGGGTAGGCAGAAAGTGGAACACCAGAGACGCCAAAATCTAGGCGCGTTTCGGTCCCAGTCAGGACTACCTGGTTTACAGATACTGTAATCCCATCACGCGTGATACTCACTGGTTCAGCCAACAAGCGGATAGGGCTGTTTTGGTCCACAATCCCGACACCTGGTATATAACCAAAGAGCTGAAGTACAGCAGCGTAGACTCGCTGTGGACCAATGACCAGGGTACCGATGATCATAAGGGCAAGAATCGCGAAAGTAATGGTCCATGCAGGTCGCAGACCTAAGAAAGGATGAGTTTTTTTAGATTTTGCCACCGCTTGTTGCATCAAATTGCCATATACCTCATCAACAAATTTGGAGCGGATCTCCGGTACTCCAAAGGATTTACGAATACTCTCTTCGAACTGAGGGGTTGAATAATTTTCATTCATTTGAAACCTCCAACTGGCTGTGCAACCGTGCCAGTAACCGGTATGTAGTTTTTTTAACAGCTTCTTCATTACGATGTAGGAAACGGGCGATTTCTGGGAAACTCATATCTGCCAAGAAACGGAGACGGATTAGTTCGCGGTCTTCTTCGGGCAAAGCCTGGATGAGCTTTGACAACGCTTCTGCCTGTTCTGTCTTTATCACCCCGGCTAAAGTATTGTCTTCCGCAGGTATCTCACTGAACCCATCCATAGGTGTCGAACGATCCCGTCGGCGGAAATGGTCCATTGCTTTATTACGCGCAATTCCAAACAACCAGGAAGCAAAGTGCCCATCCTGTCTGAATTTGTCAAAGGATTCGAAAGCCGCAAGAAATGTCTGAGCTGTAACATCTTCTGCTTCATGCAAATTACCTATCCTGCTGTAGAGATATCGGAAGACCTGTTCAACATACAGCTTATACAATTCTCCAAATACCTTGGGATCCTGTCTTGTGGCTTTGATTATCCTTATTTCATCTGTCATATGATCAATTTTTTCTGATGTCAATTCAATACTGCTTTCTGCCATAAATTTCTCCTATGATCGCCTCAACAATATCCTGCAGGGAATATTAATTTTTGAGCTCTATAAGTAATTCGAAAAAATATGGTAAAGGGGACAAAAAGATTATTCCAATTATCGACTCCCAATTGGTTCCTGACAAGATCTATGTCCTTATGATTGACAATAGTATACTCTAGTATTACTATTAATTAACAGAGGTTAAAAATGCCGAAAACAAATTCAGCGAGTAAACCAGTACGATCTTTTCGAATAAGCCCAGAAGGCGTGAGTCAATTAAGAGCGATGGCAAGCGTTATGGGACGGAGTGAAAGCGATGTGATTGAGGTTGCACTGGACCGAATGTATCGGGAGGAAATTCGATACAACCGGGTCCTGCGAGAGAGTGCCCAACTAGAAGATCGGTATCAGATAGATAAAGGAAATGAAGGAGAAAATGAAATTCATCGGAATGTTTCTCAAGTTGATTGGGAGTGTCATCAAGACTGCGGTTATCCTGGCGATTTGCTCCAGTATCTTGTTCGTCGCTTATAAGGGCAATCAACCCATGCATGTTCCCCAGGCTCCAAAGGGGATGACTTACTTCGGATTTATTGCCGACCGGATTGATGCTGCAAAAACAGTTGAGCCTTCCCGCTGTGGTTGGGGAATGATGCTATCATTGGTCGCCCTGGGTCCAATCTATTCATTCGTTTATACCGAAGTTGGAATTCACCCAGATGGGTTTCTTGCTCGTGGTACTGCCTCTGATCCAGATATCCCAAAGGATGTAGCCGGCGCGAAGTGGTATGAAGTGCCTGGTATTTGGTGGAATACGGTTGAAAGATTATCCTGGACGATGGTGGGTAAGCCGGCAGCTTATGGGTGTAAGTTTAGGCCTATACAGCAATAAAGGCAAAAATACGGTGAGAATTTGCTAATTGAACTTTCTAATCTTAAGCATCTTTTTAATTTAGTAATTAGTATGACAGCCAGAGTAATAATCGACATCTTACATTGGTACATACGAATCTAGACGAAGTTTCATAAAAATGTATAGTCCATTTTCAGTCTTCATAATCTACTCGGATTAGGAGTTCTGCAATTATTAAAGTTAGTAAGTGTCGAAAATGCAACGTCTTATAAATAGTAATTCGTCCACCAAAGATGGATCCGAATTAATTTTGTACCCCTTATTAGTTATTCAAAGAAATTTGAAGATAACTCGTGATTATTTTTGAATATCAAATTGTCTTATTACTCAAAAGAAAAACCCGATAAAACGTGAGTAGTAATAAATAGGTTTCGTAAAGATGGTTATAATCAAACCTCGATGAAACGAATCCACCTTTATCCGATTATGCAGGCATTGTTTGCCGCTTTGTTGTTTGGCGCAAGTGCTCCATTGGCCAAATTGCTTTTAGGCGACATCGAACCAGTACCCTTGGCTGCCTTCTTATACCTTGGGAGTGGATTCGGTATACTTGCGATTAAATTAATTCAAAAAATTGGCAAGAAGAAACAAAACAATGAAGCTCAGATTAAAAAAGCGGACTTTTTTTGGCTGGTGGGAGCCATCTTAGCAGGTGGTGTTGCAGCCCCGATCATTTTATTATTCAGTCTCAAAAACACTCCAGCATCAACAGCCTCATTACTCCTCAACTTTGAAAGCGTGGCAACAACCTTGATTGCGATAATCGCCTTCAAGGAAGCTATCAGCCATCGTGCATGGTGGGCTGTAGGGTTGATCACTCTTTCCAGCATACTGCTTTCCCTTAACATTTCTACTGGATGGGGTTTATCTCTGGGTGCCTTGGGCATCGTTGCTGCTTGTATATTATGGGGCATTGATAACAACTTCACTCGAAATATATCCGCAAAAGACCCGTTGAGTATTGTGACCATTAAAGGTCTTGCAGCAGGAAGTTTTTCACTGATTTTAGCATTTAGTTTGGGGGACTCCTTACCGTCACTTGGAATCATCCTGAATGCCATGGTTTTAGGTTGTTTTTGTTACGGATTCAGTATTGTGCTTTTCATTCGTGCCATGCGTTCACTAGGCGCAGCACGGACCAGCGCTGTTTTTGGAACTGCCCCACTTGCGGGTATGATATTATCGTTCGTTGTATTCAAAGAACTCCCCGGATGGATGTTTTTTATTGCTCTTCCTCTTATGGTGATTGGAACACTATTTTTAACGGGTGAAGAACACGAACATCGACACCTTCATAGCGCGATCGTTCACGAGCACGCACATTCTCATGAAGATGATCATCATTTTCATGATCACAATGGGGAGTTCGTCAAAAGTCATTCACATGTTCACTCTCATGATGCGATCCAACACTCACATCATCACATGCCTGATATTCACCATCGTCACGTTCATTCACAGCAAACTAGATCGTGAGGAATAATGAAAACACGAGAAAGCGGTATGCCCGATGAACAAACCTGGGATCAGTTTTATGACGCGGAGTTTATTCTCGACTCGATGGGTATTCAAAAACTAAAAGGGAACATAGCTGACCTGGGTTGTGGTTATGGGACATTTTCAATTCCTGCATTTAGACAGACAACCGGATTTGTTTACGCTTTCGATATCGAAGCAGCCATGATCAGGGTCACTGAAGAAAAAATACGGGAAGAAAATACCCCAAACGTAATTACCATACTCAAAGACTTTTTATCCGATGGAACTGGTCTTGCTGATGGATGCTGTGAATACGTATTACTTTTCAATATTTTACATGCCGAACAACCTCTAATGATACTTGAAGAAGCCAAGAGGCTATTAATTTCTGGAGGAAAGGTCGCCGTAATTCACTGGGTAAATGACCCTCGAACACCGCGCGGGCCTTCGATGAACATAAGACCTAAACCAGAAGACTGCCAGAAATGGTTGCTAGAATCTGGTTTTAGACTCGAGAACAAAATTATTGATCTGCCACCTTACCATTATGGCCTAGTTGGAATAAAATGATTATCCTTATTATTTTTTGGAGGTATTTAGAAAATGAAAACCTTGATTATTATCAATGATGCTCCATATGGGACTGAAAAAGCCTACAACGCTCTTCGTATGGCAATGATGCTTCAAAAAGAACATGCAGAGGTATAAGTTCTTGTGTTTCTTATGGCAGATGCCGTCACTTGTGCTCTTCCTAACCAAAACACCCCCCAGGGGTATTACAACATCGAACGTATGTTGCGATCCGTGGTCAGCAAGGGAGGTCTTGTCAAAGCCTGTGGAACTTGTGCTGCAGCTCGTGGTCTTAAAGACCTAACGTTAATCGAAGGGGTTGAGATCAGCACTATGAGTCAACTAACTCAATGGACGGTCGAATCGGATAAAGTACTTACTTTTTAGCAAAATAAGATTCCTTTTCTGATCGAAAAGAGGTCGAGTTTTTAGGTAAGTTAACTTGCCTTAACTGCTTCTTTTTCAAGAATTTTATCGGTTTAGAACGACCTGATGTGGTTCATGATGAATCAAGCCCAATCTGATCTACAAAAATACTGGCTTTATGCACCCTGGTTGGCGTTATTTACAATTTTCTATAACCTGGCAGAAGGTGTTATCTCCATTTACTTCGGTGCACAGGACGAAACCCTGACTCTCTTTGGTTTTGGTATCGACTCATTCATCGAGGTAATGTCCGGTTTAGGCATTCTAGCTATGATACTTCGAATCCGAAAAGATCCGGAAGTGCCACGCTCCCAATTCGAGAGAACTGCTCTTCGCATTACGGGCACGTCATTCTATATGCTTGCTGCAGGCCTTGGTGCAACAGCCCTTTATAATCTTTTCACGGCTCATAAACCTACAACGACTATCCCTGGCCTCATCATTTCTTTGATCTCCATCGCAATCATGTGGCTGTTGGTGATGGGTAAACGTAAAGTTGGTCAGACGCTCCGCTCTACTCCAATTCTTGCTGACGCCAATTGCACAAAGGTTTGCATTTATATGTCAGTTGTTTTGTTGGTATCAAGCCTTATTTACCATTTCGCTGGCTTTGGCTTTGTAGACAGCCTCGGCGCTATCGGCTTGATTTATTTTTCGATTAATGAAGGAAAAGAAGCATTCGAAAAAGCAGCAAACGTTGGTGATGATTGCTGCGTCGAAGAGTAAAAAGATTATTAATAATTGTTTCTGTTTTATTAAACTAACCCAACCCCAATTACCGAAGACAATCGAAAGATTCAACACCTACAACTGGTTTTATCTCTGGCAGGTTTTTCCCCAATTCCATTTTCAGTTCTAAGAAAAGAGCAATCTTTTTTATGATTGCTCTTTTTATTTATTAGATTTCGGATTACTGAATGTCTTTCACCATAAGTAAAAATTGTTCGTGGTTAATTTCACCTCTAGCGTATCGTTGTTCTAAAATCTGGCGAGCAGATAACAGTTGAGTATTTCCGCTGGGGTGATTTGTTTGGAATAGTCCACGCACCAAAAATACCGCCAGGAAGATCAAGATAATCCAAAATAGAAACATACCGATCATTCCAAACCCCATCATGTCACACCTTCCTTAGAGGCCAATATCCGATAATAATTGCTGATATTCTTCGCGGCTGATTTCACCTTTGGCATAACGTGCCTTCGCAATGTCTTTGGCTGTTAAATTTGTCGAATTAGGTGATTGAGGATGCACAGAATTTCCACTCATTCGTCGAACTGCCCATATCACCAAAAAGACAAAGCCTACTATCACGGCGATAAAAATCACCAGACCCAGGATCATTCCGATCCAACCAAAACCACCGCAACTACCATACCCAAAATTACCCATCATAATGTTCCATCCTTTTTTCGGATCTTCTCCGGTTTCAAATGTGAATTTTATTACTCTTACTTTCTTATATTAACCGGACTAGATGAAGCATCTTTAAAGGAATTGTAAAGCTTTTATGAAGATATCCAGGGAAAATATTATCCGTTTTATTAACCTATTGGCAAACTGAAATGAAACGTGCTGCCTTTTCCTTCACCGGTGCTTTCAGCCCAGATGCGTCCATGATGTGCTTTGATCAAGGCTTGGGCAATGGTCAAACCAATTCCACTTCCTCCACTCGCGCGCGCCCGGGATTTATCAGTGCGGTAAAAACGATTGAAAATGAATGGCAAGTGATCCGGTGAGATGCCAATACCGGTATCTGAAACGGAAATAACTATCTCGGTTTTTTCTCTCACTGCAGTTAAAGTGACACTGCCGCCGGTTGATGTATATTGCAATGCATTGCCGACTAGATTGGTAAGCACCTGAAGGATGCGATCTTTATCCGCAGACACATTCGGAAGATTTGCGTCCAACTTTGTTTTAAGAAGGATCTCTTTTTCTTCAAACTGACGGCCGAGGTGTTTCACTACAGATTCGATGAGATCGACAGGAGAAACCGATTCCGGTTTCAGCTGGTAAGCGCCGGCTTCAACCCGGCTAAGTTCCTGCAAATCATTTACCAACCGCTGCAGCCGATCAGCCTCAGAATAAACTTGTTGATATGAATCCGGCGTCGCGGGAATGACACCATCCATGAGACCTTCCATATACCCTTTGATCGCCGCAAGTGGGGTACGCAACTCGTGGGTTACATCGCCAATCAACTGTCGACGCATGGTTTCTGTCTTTTCAAGTTTATCCGCCATCTGATTGAAGGTAAGTCCTAATTGATCCAATTCATCCAGTTGGTTGGATTGCACATTACCGGAGACTTTAAGCCGCTCACCATATTCACCTTCTGCAATCCGATGGCTAAGCGCCATCATTCGTTGAACAGGCCCAACAACCTGACGGCTAATAAAATAACTAGCAAGTACTGCTGCAATCAGGGCTGCCGCTGTTGCCAAAGTAAGCGCGTCGGTAACAGCCGCCTGGTAATTCGAAAAAAGTTCCGTCTCTAAGAGTTGACCATTGCCTTTTGCTGAATTTCCAGACATCATTGCGCTCATTCCGGACATATGCCGGTCAAAAGCTGATGGTATTGATAAGCTGGTTGCAGTCGCAAGGACAACAACGCCAACTAGAACGACCACAACATAAGAAAGGAATACTTTCCATGCCATATGGGTGCGGAAAAATCTCAACATAGAGTCACCTATTTGTCTTCGAACCGATATCCAACCCCACGAATTGTTTCAATGAAGCAGTCATCCCCTAATTTTTGACGCACATGACCGATGTGAACATCGATCACACGTGTATCCCCAAAATAATCGTAACCCCATGCTTTTTCCAGAAGTTGCTCACGGCTTAGCACCATCCCATGATGTTGCGCAAGAGCAACTAAAAGGTCAAATTCTACTGCAGTGAGGTCGATTAACCGCTCATCTACCCAAACCCGTCGTTCGGAAGGATCAATATGAATGTGAGAAAAGCTTAGTATTGAAGTTTCAACAGATGGATTGTTCATGTTTTGAATTCGCCGCAATGCTGCTTTGACTCTGGCGATTAGCTCGCGAGGACTGAAAGGTTTGGTCAGGTAATCATCTGCACCAACGGAAAGACCGACGATCTTATCGGTTTCCTCGGAGCGCGCTGTGAGCATGATCACATACACATTCGACTCACGCCGCAAGTTGGCTAACAACTCAATCCCGTCCATTCCAGGCAACATCACGTCCAGGATGATAACGTCAGGCTTGAAAGCCCTGGCAGTGTTCAACCCACTCGGGCCATCCATAGCGGATAAATATTCATATCCTTCTGTTTTCAGATAAGCAGTTACAACATTATGGATTGAGGGTTCGTCATCAATTAAGAGTATTTTCGCAGCAGCCACATCTATTTCCTTCCAACTGATCCAATAATTATGATCGTATCTATATTTTACATACAAACAGGGACCGGAGGTTAAACCGATCCCTGAAAAGATGAAAGCTAAATGCGACTATTCCCACATTTCAATAAAAGTTCCATGCCAGGTATGTAGAAATACCTGTCCACTAAAACCATTGACACTCAGCATTCCGGTCGGGTTACCGTCCTTTAGAATATCTAAGGTGTAATAACCATAGAATGGGTCTGGATCTGTAGCGGCTTGGTAGCCAGGGAATTGCTGATCTAAATATTGTTGAGCGATCTTTGCTGCCTGGTCAGAGGTAACAGTCATCGTAGCAGAGGTAGAATTGGATGAGTTTCTATAACCACCCATCATACCGGTACGTCCGCCCATCATCCCACCGGCTCCGCTCATGAGACCATACTTCAGATTCCACATCATGTTTGGACCATATTCGGGATAAACAGACAAGCTCGAGGGATCAACCAGCAGTTCCATTGCACCAATACCGGTGCTTTTCTCGGTGATGCGAGCATAGGCGTTATTATCGAAGATCATGATTTCTTTGAGCTCTAAATCGGAATTGTTTAAACTATTCAAATAACTCTCAATGGCTTGTTTTGCTTGGTCTACAGTAAGAGGTTTGATATTTGAGGCGTCCCCTGAACGATACCCGCCCATCATGTTATAACCATTATTCATCATAAAATAACCCCGGTCGGTGTAATTCTGACCCACACCTGCCCTGGATGCGGGTGCCAGGGACATCGCGAAAGGCCCATAACCAGTTACCCCGAAATTAGAACGACCAACAAACAATCCGGCTGCAAAAATTACTGTGCTTAACACGATTCCACTAATAACAATCAAAGTAATTTTTAAAATCTTATTCATCTGTAATTTCCCTATAAATGTTGATTTCTGTATTTACAATTGAAGTGTATCCATCAAAGATAAAGTCAAGATAAAGCATTTCTAAAGCTTCTGTAAAGAATTATCGGTCTATCAAAGAATACTGCAATAATTTCCAAGCAAGCCGGTGGTAATTGTGTTGGATCTCTTCAATCCACTTGACATCAGAAATGTTTTAAATTAAAATAAACTATAATTGAGCAACCATTCAACAATAAGGATATAATGATCGATAAATGCGAAATTTCCAGTGTGGATGAACAAACAGCTGAACGAGTAGCCAGCCTTTTCGAGTCTTTGAGTGACCCCACTCGGGTGCGTATCATTTCTGCTTTGGTTGGCGGCGAGGTCAATGTGGGTGATCTTGTTCAAGCCATGGGGCTCAGCAAGTCAGCCATCTCACACCAACTTAGGGGGTTACGCGACAAGCGTGTCGTGCATGCCAGGAAACAAGGCAGACAAGTTTTTGTCTCACTGGATGATGAACATATCAGCGAGTTGTTCCAACGTGGACTGGACCACGTTTGCCATGAATAACATGCGCTCTCCTTACCATCGCATTTTTATCTTATTGCTGATTCTGATTACATTAAGTGTTGGTATGCATTTTCTTCACGATTCTCAACCAGGGCATTCGGATAGTTTCGGAAATAATTCGGGCTCGTGCAATGGAGCAATTCATTATGGGATTCTTATAAGTGCGATCTTAGGAATGCTACCCACGGCTTTAATAATTAAAATCGATTTCATCAACTGGCAAAATCTACATTCAAGTAGGCTTTTTATTATCGTTCCTCCTCCCATTATTTAGTAGAGCAATCAAATGACCTCTTCGCAGACCGCTTTTGCGGCCTGATTTTATTTACTTTTTTACTTAAGTTATTTTTAAAGGATATACCAATGATTGAAAAAACAGTAGAAATCTCACTTCCCTTGTTGCTGCCAGAAATTCAAGATGCTGGTGATCAATGCATCGATGGGATGCAAGTCCGCCTTAAAGCCCATAAGGGGATTGTCCAAACACACTTGCATTTGGATCATGCCCCCATAGATTTATGTATTCACTATGATCCAAACCTAATTTCATTAGCGGCTGTCAAACGAATCGCTGAAGAAGCCGGAGCGGAGCTTCGCAATGGCTACCGCCATGAGCAAATTCTTTTTAGCGGACTGGACAGCGCTGATTCGGCAACAATGATCGCCAAAGAACTTGAAAATCTAGAAGGGATGCTCCATGCCAGTGTGAGTTATGTTTCAGGGTTGGTTATTGTCGCTTTCGATACAAAAATTCTTTCCCTGGAAAAAATTCAACGTACCATGCGCCGCTTTGGGGCCCGACCATTAACCCGAACAATGGTCAAAGAGGAAGGAGACAAACATGATCATGAACATGACCATGGCAGCGCACCAACCTTCCTGCCGCATTGGCTTCAGGAGCGCTGGACACTTGTCTTGAGTGTGACGGGAGGTGTATTTCTCCTTTTAGGTTGGATCGGGCAGCAATTTCTTGGCTTGCCAGCTAGCTCTGCCCTGATTTTTTTCCTACTTTCTTATATTGCCAGTGCATACGACATAACGCATCATGCCATACCTGCCCTCATGCGTGGTAAGTTCGACACGGACGTGCTCATGTTAGCAGCGGCACTAGGGGCGGCTTTTCTGGGAGCATGGGCTGAAGGTGCTTTCTTGCTCTTTCTGTTTGGGTTAGGGCACGCCGGGGAGCATTACGCCCTCGACCGGGCCCGTAATGCGATTAATGCTCTGGGTGAATTGATGCCCAAGACTGCACGAGTCCGACGCGGCGACCAGATTGTTGAAGAACCTGTCGATCAACTTTCGATCGGCGATATGGTTGTTATCCGACCGGGTGACCGTATCCCTGTGGATGGTGTAATCTCACAGGGTGAGTCCGCAGTGGATCAAAGCCCTATTACTGGAGAATCCCTTCCCATACAAAAGAGTGTCGGCGATGAGGTTTTTACGGGAACGATCAACCAGGAAGCGGCGCTGGAAGTAGAAATCTCTCGACTTGCGAAAGATAATACGTTGAGCCGAGTTATGAAAATGGTAGCTGAGGCGCAAGGGCAGCAAAGCCCCACCCAGCAATTTACCGAACGGTTTACTGCTCGTTTTGTTCCAATTATATTGGTTTTGGTTGTGCTCGTTGCAGCTGTTCCTCCATTTATGGGCTGGATGCCGTTCTCGGAAAGTTTCTACCGGGCTATGCTGCTTTTGGTCGCGGCTTCCCCTTGTGCATTGGCCATTGGTACACCAGCAGCGGTCCTGGCAGGGATTGCACAGGCAGCGCGGAATGGTGTACTCATCAAAGGGGGCGTCCATCTTGAAAATCTGGGGCGGCTGAACGCAATAGCCTTTGACAAAACAGGAACACTCACAAAGGGTAAATTTCAGGTTACCGATGTCATTCCATTCAATGGTTCACAACCAGATGATGTCCTGCGCTTGGCAGGAGCAGTGGAACAGCAGTCTAACCATCCGTTAGCGCTGGCTATCGTAAATGCAGCAAAGGAAAGAAATCTGGCTCTTCCTATTGCAAATGGTCTAGAGAATATTCCGGGTCGTGGGGTACGTAGTCAGGTTGAAGGTCAACCAGTATGGATAGGCTCACTTAAACTATTCGAAAATAATAATGGAATTAATCTGGATGAAACCATTCGACAGACAGTGACAAACCTGGAAAACACAGGCCGGTCAACAATGACAATCAGCCACAATGGGACCTTCGTCGGAGTTCTAGGGTTATCCGATGTTGCGCGGCCTGGCGTTGCTGCTGTTCTTACACAATTGCGAAAATTAGGCGTGAAGCATTTAATTATGCTCACAGGAGACAACCAGAAGGTTGCGCAACAGATTGCACAAGAAACCGGAGTAACCGATGTAGAAGCGGAGTTACTCCCGGAAGACAAACTAAGTACCATTCAACGATTACAAAAAGAGTATGGGGCAGTTGCCATGATCGGAGATGGCGTAAATGATGCACCCGCACTTGCAACTTCAACGGTTGGGATCGCAATGGGGGGAGCTGGAACAGCTGTAGCTCTCGAAACAGCGGATGTCGCCCTCATGGCTGATGACTTGGATAAGCTGCCATTTGCAGTAGGCTTAAGCCGCGCCAGCCGGGCGATCATTAAACAAAACCTTACGATCTCTCTGGGAGTCATTGCTCTGCTGATAGTGACTTCGGTATCCGGTTTGGTACAGCTCAGTTGGGCAGTAGTCGCCCATGAAGGAAGTACTATCCTGGTCGTGATGAATGCACTACGGCTGTTACGATACCAACTCAGGGAAGAATGAGCTTAAAACAAAAAAGTTGTTGTCTTATTGATTGTAATCAATTTTCTATCCAATTAAAAAACAAATCGGACATAATTTCTATTACTTTCACAAAAAAGAGGATGCCCAAAAAGTAGCCAAGAACACAGGAAACAATAAAAAAATGAAACTGGCGGACTTAAACAGCCGCCAGTTTTGCTATGGTTTGAGCGATAGAGAGGTTTCCCCACTCGATATTCACCATCTCTTTCCCTCTTAGTAGGAATTTGCGGAACCCCCAATTGTTTTTCAGGCGGCCAAATACAGATTCAACGTCCACATTTCGTTGAACAGCCAGTTTTCTCCCTTGGTCAGAGAGTAAATTGGTTCGCGCTTGATCTCTGTATTGATTCAAATTGAGGTTTACCCGTATACAGCGATTACCAACCGCGCGATTACATTCTGATTTCATTAAACAACCACTGCAATTCTGGCATTCATATTCTCGTAATGTGGAAAGATAACCTGAATCGGTCTTCTTATGAGTTTCTCTCTTGAAAACTAACCGTTGATGATCAGGACAAATGTATTCATCTCTCTTTTCATCATATTCTAAATTTTCAACCCGAAATCGTTGTTTTTGCCAACTGCGTTATTGTTCTTTGTGAAAGGTATTGAATTTTATATAGTTTTCAAGATGTTCTTTCTCAAGATATAGATAGTTCTCTTCACTTCCATACCCGGCATCTGCAACAATCTTCTTAGGTAATACTCCTAATTGGTCTTTCAATTGATCCAAATGTGGAATCAAACAAGCTGTGTCTCCCGCTCGTTGGTGAATACTGTATCCTACGATGAATTGGTTTTCCGTTCCCATCTGTATGTTATAGCCTGGTTTCAACTGCCCATTCAACATGTGATCTTCTTCCATCCTCATGAAGGTGGCATCTGTGTCTGTCTTGCAAAAGCTATTCCGTCCGTTGAAGATCTTTTCATACTTCTCATATTTTTCCAACCGCGGGATAAAGTCGCTTTCCAGTTTCTTTTTTGCCGTTTTGAGTTCTTTGTCTTCTGGCTGTTGTCTCAAACGCTCGTTGATCTTTCGAGCAGCTTCCTTTAGTTTCTCAACATCAATTTCTTTTCCTTCTCCCATTTTTTCTAAATCTTTATCCCCGTATTCCTCTTCTTCCGCATCTTCAATTTCATCGATCTCATCCAGCAATTGTTTTACTTTATCCTGCAATTTGGCTTTGATCTTCTCTGTGCTTTTGCGCCATACGAACTTATATCGATTCGCATTGGCTTCGATCTTTATCCCATCCACAAAGTAGCTTTCCAAATTCACGTATCCCTGATCCATCAATTGTTCTATGACACCATAAAATACTTCGCCGATCACGGCTTTCATTACCTTCCCCCTGAATCGGTTGATGGTTCGGTGATCTGGTCGGTTCATCCCGCTCAGCCACATATAGTTGATATTTTCTCTTATTTCTTTAGCTATTCTGCGTGACGAAAATACCCGTTGGGTATAGGCATACACGATCACTTTCCGCAGCATTTCTGGATCGTGTGCGCTTGTTCCTCCCCCTTTATATTGTTTATCCAGTACCTTTTTATCAATCTCACCAATCATCCTGTTGACCACTCTTACAATATGTGTCTCAGGGATCAGTTCTTCCAAACTTGGCGGCAGTAACATTGCTTGATTCTGTTCATAGGGTTTGTATATTTGTCTTTTCATTCCCCTATTATATTAATTTTTTGAGGCTGCCCCTATACTTTTGGGACAGCCTCTTTGAATCATTCGATCATAATTTATCTCTTTCCGCCATCCCATACAAGGAAGGGCATATTTACTACAACCCCCGCTTTGGCCGTGGATAATTTTCCATCTTTTTCAGCTTGAAGAATCTCAACCTCGGATTTCAGCTCGGTCGCTTTTACTCCATCTAACCATTTGGTCAAAATGATCTGGCGAAGCGGTGAATATCCGTCGGTACCGGGAGGATTATTGAAAACGTCTGGTTGGAATCCCAATGGTCCTTTGCCCGTCAATCCATTTTCAAAAACATAAACATTGGCCAGGGCGGATT
>Ga0351946_1051_pt1 | contig 15715 bp, 16 predicted proteins | sample BONcelT113001F15_FD_206832 | JGI IMG/M metagenome (GOLD analysis project Ga0351946, IMG submission 206832) | Enriched cells from coal bed in the Powder River Basin, Montana, United States - BONCAT cells T11 rep3 HSBNCT.T11.300.1.F15 ...
CCGGAATTTGGAATTATACCTTTGACAAATGGTCTGAAAATCAGGCAGACAAATATTATTTTATGCTTTTGGAAAACTGTAATGAAGTTGCATTTAACCCTGCGTTAGGTAAAAATCACAGACCATTTGAAACATCTTTTTGTATATACGCTTCTGCTTTTTAACCTCGTCGCAATTTTTGCAATTGGTGTCGCTTACTTGTCGGTTTTTATAAGTCCAGGGGAATTATGGATTCCTGCACTGTTCGGAATGGCTTATCCTTATCTTCTGGTAGTTAATATCGTTTTCATTATTTTATGGATTGTTATTAAACCCAAATTCGCCCTTATTTCGGCTTTAGCAATACTTGCCGGATTTAATCACATTGGCAATTACCTTCAGTTTTCAGGGAAACAATCCGCTGAAAAAGGAGTCAGGGTGACCAGTTATAATGTGAGGTATTTCATGGGGAGCACGCAGTTTCCGAACAAAGAAAATGCTGACCATATCCTGAATTTTTTGCGCCAAGACAATGCGGATATCATTTGTTTGCAGGAAGTAAGGTTGAACAAGCGACAAATATTCGACATTAAAAACACCAAACTTCCGCAGGTGAACCACCTGCAACTTGCACACAACAGTTATGCCGGAGGACTCCTTACAATGACACGCTTTCCGATCCTGAACATGGAGGAAATCAGGTTTAAAAATTCAGGAAACATGATAATTTTCACCGACATACTGATGGAAAGTGACACTGTGAGGGTTTACAATTGTCATTTACAATCGTACCGGCTAAAGGATGCCGAAATCAATGCCATCGATTCAATCGACTTTAACAACCAGCCCAAAACAAAAGAAAAGATGATGGTTGTAGGCCTGAAATTTAAAGATGCGCTGATTAAAAGGGCGGAACAGGCAGCAACACTTCGTCAATCTATCAACGAAAGTCCTTATCCGGTAATTGTTTGCGGCGATTTCAACGATACGCCTGTTTCGTTTACTTACCGCACTGTAAAAGGCGATCTGGAAGATTCGTTTACCCAATCTGGAAAAGGTACTGCCAATACTTATAATGGCAAATTACCTTCATTCAGGATTGATTACATTTTGTACAGCCCGAATTTTACAAGCTTTAACTTTGAAGTTTCATCGATTGATCACTCTGACCATTTCCCGATAAGCTGCGATTTATTTCCGGCGGAAAAATAAAAAAAGCCCCTCTCCAAACCTCTCCCCGAAAGGGAGAGGCCTCGGTATTGCAAATTCTGAAAAGCTATCCAATAAGAACAATGCAAAACCAAATTCTCTACAAATGTGGTATTGTTAATGATTTTCAATGACCAGCTCCCTTCCCTATTTTGGGGAAGGGTTGGGGATGGGGCTTCTTCTTAGAACAATCGCTTTCTCTTCAGCAAATAGGTATATAGCACATGCTTAAAATCTTCGTTGATGTCGGCTTCGGCCAGATCAATCTGGTACTGACCGCACCGGACACGCATTTCTTCAAAATAGTCAGACATGGCTTTTTCGTAATTTTTCTTCAAATCATTGGGTGAGAACCGCAGGTGTTCACCGGTTTCGAGGTCGACAAACCGGTATGGTTGGTTCCTGAAATCGAACTGTTTTTCCTGGCGGTGATCGGTTACATGAAAAAGCAGTACTTCGTGTTTGTTGTATTTCAGGTGCTGAAGCGCTTCAAACAATTCGTCGGTACTTTCCTCTTCTATCAAATCGCTGAACAGAATTACCAATGAACGTTTGTGAATGTTTTCGGCAATCATGTGCAGGGCATCAATCGTATTGGTTTTTTTGTGCAATTGTGCCTGTTCCTGCCGCAGCAAACCTCCCAATTGATTGTACAATAAATCTACATGAACCGATGACAAACGGGCCTGTGAGTGAAAATCGATCTCGTCAGAAAAAAGTGAAAGGCCTACTGCATCGCGCTGTTTGCGCAGCAGATAAATGATTGCTGCTGCCGAATAAACAGAAAATGCAAGTTTATTGGCTTTTGAAGGTTTCCCCTTTTCGTAAGGGAAAAGCATTGACGATGAGGTGTCGATCACAATCTGGCAACGAAGATTGGTTTCTTCTTCGTATTGTTTTACAAATAAACGATCGGTTCGGGCAAACAGTTTCCAGTCTATATGCTTGGTCGATTCGCCTGTATTGTACAGCCTGTGTTCGGCAAATTCGACCGAAAAACCATGAAAAGGGCTTCGGTGCAAACCGGTGATAAAACCTTCAACCACCTCTTTCGAGATAAATTCGAGGTTATCGAATTGCTGAAACTGTTGTATGTCGAGAAGATTGTTCATATCAATAAAATAAAAAAGGCATAAGAAACACTGATTCCTATGCCTTTTTAGTATAAAAATATCGTTTTAAAGAATACTGTCAACTTTTGACGATAGGGTTGTTTTCGGAGCAGCTCCAACGTGTTTGTCAACCACAACTCCATCTTTAAAGAACAGGATTGTTGGGATGTTACGGATTCCGTATTTGGAAGCGATGCCAGGATTGCTGTCAACATCTACTTTCCCAACTACCAACCTTCCGGCGTAGTCTTCCGAAAGTTCCTGGACGATTGGACCAACCATACGGCATGGTCCACACCATTCTGCCCAAAAATCTACCAAAACCGGCAAGCCGGCCTGAAGCACCAATTCTTCAAAATTTGCATCATTAATTTCTAAAGCCATAGTATAATATTTTATGTGTGAATAGTTACAAACCCTAAAACCTCCACAAAATTAGCCTAATTAATTTTAAAAGCAAGATCGTCGTTTTTATCAAAATAAGCGAGCAATTCGTTGGTGATTTCAATGCGGGTATTTCTTGAAAACAGATTAACCATCAATTTTGTTTCAGGATCCCAAACGTCGAATTTCAGGAGCGATTTTCCTTTGCTTTTTTGTGTGAGGCGCTCCAGTTCGGCAACCATTTCATAATTGATAGCAGTTAGCGGAACCTGCACGGTAATACTTTTAAAATATTTCTCGCGAATATCGTCCATCAGCTCAATCCTGCTGACTTTATATTCAAGCTGGTCGCCTCCGAAACGGTTTTGAACGACTCCTTTAACCAAAAGGTAAAGTCCTTGTTTGCAGAATTTTCCATACTCCACGTAATCTTTCGCGAAAAAAAACATTTTATACGAATCAGTATAATCGGTCAGAACTATTTGGCTGTAAGGTTTTCCGGTTTTGCCAAATGCTTCGCGGGCTTCGGTAACCATCCCTACAAAAGTTAGTTCGCGGCCTTTCAATGCATCAATATTGCTGTTCAAATCCTGAATGGTGACATCTCTGGAAGCCAGTGTTTCAATCTCAATTTTATATTTGTCGAGCGGGTGGGAGGTGAGATAAATTCCGATCAGCGCCTTTTCTTTTTCAAGCAAAACCAGGTTTGGCCATTCGGGAACAAGAACTGGTTCAGGCCTTTGTACCGATTGTGTTGACATGATTTCGCCAAAAAGCGAAGGTTGCATGTTGTTGCTTTCGTACTGCATTTTGTTGCCATACCTGATCAGTTTTTCGATAAACGTAACATCACTTTCATCGGGTGCAAAAAACTGGCTGCGGGTATGCTTTTTAAATCCGTCGAAGGCACCCGCCATGGCCAACGCTTCAATGTTCTTTTTGTTTGCCGACTGAAGGTTCACCCGTTCAACAAAATCGTAAATATCTTTGAACTCTCCTCCCTTGCGGGCTTTAATGATGTCAAGTACAGCTCCCTCTCCCACCCCTTTTATGGCAGCCATCCCAAAGCGGATGTTTCCGTCTTTGTTTACTGTAAACTTGGCATAACTTTCGCGAACATCAGGCCCCAGCACATTCATTTTCATGCGCTTGCATTCTTCCATCAGCTTCGAAATTTCAGTAATGTTGCTGAGGTTCCGGCTCATGTTTGCAGCCATAAATTCTGCCGGAAAGTTTGCTTTCAGGTAACCTGTTTGATAGGCCACCCATGCATAACACACCGAATGTGATTTGTTGAACGCATAACTGGCAAAAGCTTCCCAGTCTTTCCATATTTTTTCGATCAGTTTTACCGCATCCTTGTTGCCTTCTGTGCAGCCTTCCATAAATTTCGGATTGGCCAGACAGCCTTCCTTGAATTTTACTTTTAGCTTGTCCATCATATAAATCAGCTTCTTACCCATCGCCTTACGCAACGAATCGGAGTCGCCACGGGTAAAACCTGCCAATGCTCTGGACTGTAACATCACCTGTTCCTGATAAACCGTAATTCCGTAGGTATCTTTCAGGTAAGGCTCCATTAAAGGGTGGTCGTATTCTATTTTTTCCTGACCGTGTTTTCGCTTGATAAACGATGGAATATACTCCATCGGACCCGGACGGTAGAGCGCGTTCATGGCTACCAAATCTTCGAAACGGTTTGGTTTCAGGTTACGCAAATGCTTTTTCATTCCGGGCGACTCGAACTGGAAAATCCCGGTGGTATCGCCATTTGCAAAAAGTTCCAAAGTAATAGGATCTTTCTCCGGAAGGGCATCCATATCGATGGTGATTTTCCGTGAGAGCTTAACATTCTCGATCGTTTCCTTAATAATGGAAAGGGTTTTCAAACCCAAAAAGTCCATCTTCAGCAATCCGATGTCTTCCACATATTTACCGTCATACTGGGTGGTAAGCAGGTTTTCATCGTCTTTTGAAAACATTACCGGAATATGCTCTATGAGCGGATCGCGGCTGATAAGGATTCCGCAGGCATGAACACCAGTCTGTCGCACCGAACCTTCGAGTGTCTGGGCAAATTTCAGGGTTGTTTTTACCAATTCGTTGTTCGAAAACAGTTCCTTTTTCAGCTCCGGACTTTCCTTAAATGCGATGGAAAAATTCATTTTGGGAGCGTCAGGAACCAGTTTCGTTAAACGGTCGGCTTCCGAAAGAGGCAGTTTCAGTACCCGTGCAACATCTTTGATGGCCGATTTTGTAGCCATTGTTCCGAAAGTGCAAATGTGCGCAACCTTGTCGTTACCGTATTTTTTGGTTACATATTCGAGTACTTTTTGGCGGCCGTCGTCATCAAAGTCGATATCCACATCGGGCATCGAAATACGGTCGGGATTCAGGAAACGTTCGAACAGCAAATCATATTTCATCGGATCGATGTTGGTAATCCCAACACAATACGAAACCACCGATCCGGCAGCCGAACCACGCCCCGGACCAACCAAAACGTCCATCCGGCGGGCTTCGTTGATGAAATCCTGTGTGATGAGAAAGTAACCAGGGAAACCCATTTTTTTGATGGTCGCCAATTCAAATTCGATACGCTCCCTCACATCTTCCGAAAATGGTTCTCCATATCGGGGTTTTGCACCTTCCCAGGTAAGGTGGGCAAGATAATCGGCTTCAAGCTTCACCCTTAGAACTTTATCGTATCCGCCAATTGATTTGTACCACTCTTCGGTAAATTCTTCCAGCAACATTTCTTCAGTGAAACGAGCCCGGTAATCTTCCTCTTTTCCGAATTCTTCAGGAATTGGAAAAATAGGCATGATGGGCGAAGAATTCAGCTCATAAGCTTCAATCTTGTCATTGATTTCCTGGGTGTTTGTCAATGCTTCCGGCACATCGGCAAACAATGTATTCATCTCGGCAGTAGTTTTGAACCACTCCTGCTTGGTGTATCGCATTCGGGTCGGATCGTCCAAATCCTTGCCGGTATTCAGGCAAATCAGCAAATCGTGCGCATCGGCATCTTCCTCATTGATAAAATGAATGTCGTTGGTACAGATCAGTTTAACCTGATGCTTTTTTGCCAGTTCCAGCATTTCCTTGTTTACCAGCACCTGATTTTCATACACGTTCTGGCGCATTTCCTGCAAGTGTGAAGGATGGCGCTGCAGCTCTAAATAAAAATCGTCGCCGAAAATCGACTTGAACCACTGAATGGTCTCGTCCGCATCTTCCAAATGACCGGCCATGATGTGCTGCGGAACTTCGCCACCAAGGCAGGCAGAGGAAACGATCAGACCTTCGTGGTACTTTTCGAGCAACTCCTTATCGATACGCGGTTTGTAATAAAAACCTTCGGTGTATGCAGCAGAGACCAGTTTGAGCAGGTTGCGGTAACCTGCCAGGTTTTTGGCCAGCAATATTAGATGATAACCCGAACGGTCAACCTTCGCGTCTTTCTTATCATGCCGGGAATTCTCGGCCACATAAGTTTCGCAACCCAGAATTGGTTTGATTCCTTCCTTTTTGCAGACATCGTAGAACTCTTTGGCGCCAAACATGTTGCCATGATCGGTCAAAGCGAGCGCGGTCATTCCATCGCGTTTTGCTTTGGCAATCAGTCCGCGAACACTGGCTGCCCCATCCAAAATGGAGTATTGCGAGTGGACATGTAAATGTGTAAAAGGGATCATATCAATGAATTATATCAAATGTTTATAGCTTCTGAAACCAAAATTTCAGAAAAGTAAAGTTACCATTTCCAATGCCTGAAAATAGGATTGTTGATAAAAATTGGGAAAGAAGTTTTAATTGAATTATTTGTTTTCTGCGTTAAAAGTTGGAGTTGTCCAAATAAAATCTCCTGTTCCGTTCGGAATACGGGCATACGATTGCTCAATGGTTGTAGCCGGATATTTAACCTGGTCGATAACTACCAGATCAGGTGAGAGCAAAACCACATTTTCGCCCAAAGCTGAGAGTTTATAATTGGTATGAAGTCCGGCCTGAAGGGTATCTGCGTCAGCCCAAACAATCAGATAACCGTTTTTATCAAGGATGGTTCCTGCAGGAAATTTCCATTTTGTCAGATTCTTTTTACTGTCAGCCAGATAAAATCCTGAAATGTCCAGATCCTCACTTGAAAGATTATACAATTCAATCCAGTCATCGAACTGGCCATTCTGATCGGAGCCATATTTTGTGTTTTTAGGCAGCAACTCGTTGATAACGATACTTTTGTTGATATCAATTCCTGGTTCAACTACTTCAGTATCTTTTTTACAATTTGTCATCCCAACGATCATCAAAACAACAAGTACCCATCCAATTCGCTTCATTTCAGTTATTGTAATGTTATTAATCAGTCTAAATTAATGATTTGTAAGGAGTCAAATATAGTTGATTGGTTCCTAAAACCTGAATAATTTCAGTTAAGAAGTATAAAATGGAATATTCTTTTCTATATTAATCACTAAACCGATACCCAATGCCTGATTCAGTAATAAGCAGCGTAGGCTTTGATGGATTGTCTTCGATTTTTTTCCGGAGTTGGGCAACAAAAACCCGCAGGTATTGTGTTTGTTCGAGGTAGCCGTATCGATCGACAACGGGTTGTCGGCTGCACTGCGCGAAATCGTTGTCATCGAAATGACTGATCAGCCCGGCGTACGGGGTTATTCAAATTAAACCACTCTCGTGGTTATTTCGAGCAAAATCCTGAAAAGATTTAATATGAATAAGAGGATGTCCAAAAGTCAAAATTATCGCGAATCGGGTTACCCCGAATTCATTTCGGGGTCTGATATACAATGCGATGGGATCCTGAAACAAGTTCAGGATGACTGGATCCAGGACTTTTTAGACACCCTCATGATAGAAACATTGAAAATGAACCCCGAAGTGGGTTCAACAAAAAAATAATTTGAAGCTCTAATTCGTTTGATTCAAATAATTAATATTACACCATAATAACTCAATCAAAAAATAAGATGATCTGGAACGAAAAAATGGAATGTGCGAGCCGCGACGAAATGAGGGCAGTTCAATCGGAAAGGTTGAAAGAAACAGTCAAAAGAATTTACCACAATGTGCCAAGTTATCGTAAAAAAATGCAGGAAACCGGTCTGGTTCCCGACGACATAAAATCTGTTGACGATTTAAGCAAATTGCCTTTTACTGTTAAAACCGACTTGCGCGATAATTATCCCTTTGGAATGTTCACAGTTCCGATGAGCGAAATTGTGCGTATTCATGCTTCTTCAGGAACAACCGGAAAACCAACAGTGGTAGGCTATACGCGCAAAGACCTGAATAGCTGGGCGGAAGTAGTGACCCGTTCGCTTTGCATGGCAGGCGTTCACCGCGATGACATTGTTCAGGTGGCTTATGGCTACGGACTTTTTACCGGTGGATTGGGATTGCATTACGGATGTGAAAATCTGGGAGCTTCGGTTATCCCGATTTCAGGAGGAAATACGGAGAAACAGTTGCAACTTATGCAGGATTTCGGAACCAGTGTAATTGCCTGTACTCCATCCTATTCACTCTATCTGGCTGAAGAAATGGAGGCTGCCGGAATTAAAAAAGAAGACTTGAAATTGCGTGTCGGTATTTTTGGCGCCGAACCATGGACCGAAAACATGCGCAAGGAAATTGAAGGAAAACTGGGACTGAAAGCCATTGATATTTATGGATTGAGTGAAATTATCGGTCCGGGTGTTTCGTGCGAATGCGAACATCAGGTTGGAATGCACATCAACGAAGATCATTTTATTCCTGAAATTATTGATCCTGAAACCTTGCAACCCCTGCCGGCTGGCGAAGTTGGCGAACTGGTTTTTACAACTGTTACCAAGGAAGGAATTCCGCTTATCCGTTACCGTACCCGCGACCTCACCCGCCTGAATTACGAAAAATGTGCCTGTGGCCGTACATTGGTTCGCATGGAAAAATGCAAAGGCCGCAGCGACGACATGCTCATCATCCGTGGTGTAAACGTGTTCCCATCGCAAATTGAAAGTGTGCTGCTCGAAATGAGCGAAACCGCTCCTCATTATTTGCTTATTGTGGAACGTGAAGGAAACCTCGATACGCTCAAACTCATGGTTGAAGTTCAGGAGCAGTTCTTCTCCGACGAGATAAAACAACTGGAAGCATTGCGCAAAAAAATCACCAATAAACTTCAAAGTACTTTGGGCATTTCGGTCGATGTGAAACTGGTAGAACCAAAAACCATTGAACGCACCGCCGGAAAAGCAAAACGTGTAATTGACAACCGTAAATTGTAGGAGGAAATCAAAATGATTATAAAACAACTATCCGTATTTCTGGAAAATAAACCCGGAAGGCTGAACGAAGTAACCCAGATTTTGGGTAATGCAGGTATCAACATGTCAGCAATGAGCGTGGCCGATACCTCCGAATTTGGTATCTTACGTATGATCGTTTCGGAACCCGAAAAAGCGCTTTCGGTTCTTAAAGAAGCTGAATTTTCGGTCAGGCTGACCGAAGTAATTTGCCTGAACAGCCCGAATGAGCCGGGTGCTTTGGCCCGTGCGCTGAATATCCTTTCAGGCGAAAGCGTTTTTATCGAGTATTTGTATGCCTATTCGATGGACAACAAATCCGCCAATATTGTGCTGAAACCCGATAACATTCAAAAGTGCATTGAAGTCCTTCAGGCACATAAAATGGAATTGGTAAGCGCCAGCAAAATGTATAAGATTTAAGTTGATTTTCTGTATCTTCGTGCAAAATGTCAAAATTCATGAAGAAATCGAGAGAAGAAATATTGAAAGCAATCAAACAGACATTGGCTGCAATTGCTCCTGATGCCCGCATTATACTTTTCGGATCGCAGGCAAGAGGCGAAGCCCGATATGGTTCAGATTGGGATCTTCTGGTTATTTTGGACAAAGCAAGAATAGAACTTTCTGATTTTGACAGCATTTCTTATCCGATTTTTGAGCTTGGATTAAAGGAAGGGGAACATTTTTCGACAAAACTTTATACCAAATCGGAATAGATGAAGCGAAGTTTTACCCAATCTTACAAAAACGTTGAACAAGAAGGAATTGTACTATGAGTTTAACCAATGAAGAAGTTAGTTTAAAAGCAAAAGTTGTTTACTGAATAGGGTTTCATTCTTTTGACTTTTCGCGATAAAGTTGAATTTAGGATATTTTGCGTAAATTGTCCCGGCTTTGTCCGGAACAATTTAACTTTTATACAGAAAATGAAAAAAATAGCGATACAGGGAATTGCAGGTTCATTTCACGAAGATGCTGCAAGAGGATTTTTCGAGGATGAAATTGAGGTTGTTGAATGCAAATCGTTTACGAGTGTATGCAATCTAATTGATTCAGATCAGGTTAGCATTGCGGTAATGGCCATCGAAAATTCGATTGCGGGTAGCTTGTTGCAGAATTATGCGCTAATCCGCGATTACCATTTAAAGGTTATTGGCGAAATTTACATTCACATACAGATGAAACTGATGGCCAATCCCGGCGTGACCAAAGCCGATATAAAAACCATTTATTCGCATCCGATTGCCATTAAACAATGTGCAGAATACCTCGAAAAGAATTTTCCTAATGTGCGTTTAATTGAAAATCAGGATACCGCGGCCTCCGGGAAACTGGTTCACGACGAAAAGTTAATGGATTCGGCAGCGATTGGTAACCAGAGAACTGCAGATCTTTACGAACTCGAAGTTCTCGAAACCGGCCTCGAAACCAACAATAAAAACTACACACGCTTCCTGATTTTGTCGAAACATGCCAGGCCCAACGAATTGGCCAACAAGGCTTCGCTGTGTTTCGAAGTGGGACATTATTACGGCGCTTTGGCCAATGTCCTGAACACTTTTGCGGAAAATAAAATCAACCTGACCAAAATACAATCGGTTCCGATTATTGGTAAACCGAACGAATATACCTTCCACATCGACGTGGAATGGGATTCATTGGACAATTATGAAAAAGCCCTTCACGCAATTCTGAAAAATGTTTCAAGTCTTTCTGTTTTAGGCGAATATGTTAGGGGAGAATTAGCAATTCACAATCAGTAAAAATTTATAATATGAGCAAAATTGGATTATTTTTCGGGCCTCTAAAAGGTTCCGTTAACCGTGTTGCCGAAAAAGTAAAAACCGCTTTGGGCGAACAAAATATTGATATGATTTCAGTAAACGATGCCAGTGCGGATAATCTGGAAAGTTATGACAAAATCATCTTCGGAATCTCAACAGTTGGGAAAGAAACCTGGGATTCGGACTTTTCAAATAACGACTGGAGCAAGTTTTTCCCCAACATCAGCAAAGTTGATTATTCAGGAAAAACGGTTGCTATTTTTGGGTTGGGCGACTCTGTTACTTATTCGAACCATTTCGTAAATGCAATGGGCGTTCTGGCAAAAGAACTGCTCAAAAACGGCGCAACCATTGTCGGAAAAGTTGATCCGGCTTCCTACGAATTTGATGAATCGGAAGCTATTTTTGATGGAATGTTCATTGGCCTTCCTATTGATGAAGATTTTCAACCCGAACTGACCGACGAACGTGTTTCCAACTGGGTAAATTCCATTAAACCAGCTTTCGGACTGTAATTTCCTCAAACATGACAAAATACAGGTTCAGCTTTTTGCCTGAATTTCTGTCAATTCAAAACATGAAAGGGTTGCAAACTTTCAATTTCAATTTCGAAACTTAAAGGTTGTTTCGAATTGCGATACCTGTTGTGCAATACCCATTTCGCATCTGAAATATTGAAAATACTTTACCTACTTTTACCCACATAATCCGATATTTAGCCATGAACAACACACCGGTCAGCCAGGAAATTGTAAAAAAATTTACCGATCAACTTCATATAAAAGACCTTGGAAAAGCTTCTATAAGAGAAATTGTTGCACTAATCAATTATATTGAAGAAGCAAGCAAAGTAAAATTCATTCGCATGGAAATGGGCGTCCCGGGTTTGCCCGCTGCCCAGGTGGGAGTCGATGCCGAAATAAAGGCGCTACAGTCGGGCGTCGCATCCATTTATCCAATGATGGACGGCATCAAACCGCTCAAATACGAAGCTTCCCGTTTCATTAAAATGTTTATGGACATTGATGTTGAACCGGCAAGTTGTATTCCAACTACCGGATCGATGCAGGGAACTTATGCGGCTTTTTTAGTAGCTGGCAATGTTGATAAACAAAAAGATACCACGCTCTTTCTCGATCCCGGATTTCCGGTACAGAAACAACAATTGGTGGTGATGGGCCACAAGTTTGACACTTTTGATATTTTTGATTTCAGGGGCGAAAAACTTCGGGAAAAACTTGAAAGTTACCTTTCTAAAGGGAACATCAATTCGGTGGTTTATTCAAATCCAAACAATCCATGCTGGATATGTTTTACGGAAGAAGAATTGCAAATTATTGGCGAACTGGCGACCAAATACGATGTGATTGTGATGGAAGACCTCGCCTATTTCGGAATGGATTTCAGGAAAGATTTATTTACACCAGGCAAACCGCCCTATCAGCCAACCGTGGCGAAATACACTGAAAATTATGTGCTGTTTATTTCCGCATCCAAAATTTTCTCGTATGCCGGTCAGCGTGGCGCCATTATGGCTATTTCGAACGCTTTGTGGAACCGGGAATATGAGAATCTGGGAATCCGTTTTGGTAATAAACCATTTGGTTTCGTGATCGTGATGCAGGTTTTATACGCACTTTCTTCCGGAATTACCCATTCAACCCAACATGCTTTGGCTGCCATGTTAAAAGCAGCAAGCGACGGGGAATTCAATTTTATTGAAGACGTAAAAGAATACGGAAGGAAAGCCAAAATAATGAAGGATCTGTTTACTTCCAATGGTTTCGAAATCGTTTACGGGAAAGATGGCGACGAACCCATTGCCGATGGTTTTTATTTTACCATCGGATACCCGGGAATGACCGGCAGCGAACTCTTATACAATTTATTACACTACGGAATAAGTGCAATCTCATTAGAAAATACCGGCAGCGAAAAAGAGGGACTTAGGGCCTGTGTTTCGCATGTAAAACGTGAACAATTTGACGAATTGGGAAAAAGGCTGAAGCAATTCAACAAGGATTTTCCGTTGTAAATTAACTTTGGAAACTTTCTTGCTATTTTAAATATCTTAGACATCTAAAATAGTGGAGAATTTCAATAAGTACCTAAAGTTTCCAAAGATTAGAACGACTTAAAATATATAAAAATGGCAAAAGTTATTGGAGCAGTAGTGGTTGACAACGAAGAATGCAAGGGCTGTGGTCTTTGTGTGGTGGCTTGTCCGCAGGATGTGCTGGGACAAAACAAACAGGTTAACAGCCGCGGATATCACTATTCATTCATGAAAAATCCGGAAGCTTGTATTGGCTGTTCAAACTGCGCAACAGTTTGCCCCGATACCTGCATTACTGTTTACCGGGTGAAACTATAAAACAATTGACAATTAGACCATTTACAATTTACCATTAACTGTCAAAATCGTAAATCGTAAATAATTAAATCGTAAATAAAAAAAGATGGGCGAATTAAGATTAATGAAGGGAAATGAAGTAATTGCCGAAGCAGCCATCCGCTGTGGTTGCGATGGTTATTTCGGCTATCCCATTACTCCCCAGTCGGAAGTGATGGAAACCCTGATGGACCGCGAACCCTGGAATGAAACAGGAATGGTGGTACTTCAGGCCGAAAGTGAAATTGCCTCCATCCACATGGTTTACGGAGCTGCAGCCTCGGGTAAAAAAGTACTTACTTCGTCTTCGAGCCCAGGAATTAGCTTAATGGCCGAAGGTATATCATATATTGCAGGTTCCGAATTGCCCTGTCTGATTGTTAATGTGCAGCGCGGAGGTCCGGGACTTGGAACCATTCAGCCATCGCAGGCAGATTATTTTCAATCGACCAAAGGCGGAGGTCACGGCGACTATCGTTTGATTGTGCTGGCGCCATCTTCGGTTCAGGAAATGAACGACTTTGTTGAACTTGGCTTTAAACTGGCTTTTAAATACCGCAATCCGGCAATGATTCTGAGCGATGGAGCCATTGGCCAGATGATGGAAAAAGTGGTCCTATCCGATTACATTCCGAGATTGACCACCGAAGAAATTAATGAAAAATACGGATCGTGGGCAACCAATGGTCGCAAGCCAAACCGCAAGCCAAATATCATTACTTCTCTTGAAATGGACTCATTGAAAATGGAAGCAAACAACCAACGCCTGCAGGCAAAATACGCCAAAATGGAAGATGAGGAAGTACTTTTCGAAGAAATTCAATGCGACGATGCCGAATATATACTCGTAGCTTTTGGTTCATCATCAAGGGTTTGCCAGAAATCAGTAGATTTGGCCCGCGAAAAAGGAATTAAACTGGGACTGCTTCGTCCGATTACGCTGTTCCCGTTTCCGAAGAAACCAATTGCTGAATTGGCAAAACGGGTAAAAGGATTTTTGGTTGTTGAGATGAATGCCGGACAAATGATTGAAGATGTTCAAATGGCTGTTGGATGCGCTGTGCCTGTTAAACATTACGGACGGATGGGCGGAATTATTCCAACTCCGTCGGAAGTGGTCGAAGCACTGGAACAAAAACTGATAGGAGGATAATTTATGGAACTCGCAGATATCATTAACCCAAAAAATCTGGTTTACAAAAAACCAGCATTGCTCACCAGCACAACCATGCATTATTGCCCGGGTTGCAGTCATGGCGTAATTCACAGACTTCTTGCCGAGGTTATTGAAGATTTGGGAATTCAGGAAAAAACAATTGGCGTTTCGCCTGTTGGATGCGCAGTATTTGCTTACAATTACATCGACATCGACTGGCAGGAAGCCGCTCACGGAAGAGCTCCCGCAGTTGCAACCGGCATTGCCCGAACAAATCCTGACAAGGTTGTTTTCACCTATCAGGGCGACGGCGATTTGGCCTCCATTGGGGCTGCTGAAATTTTACACGCCTGCAACCGTGGTGAAGACATAGTGGTGATTTTTGTGAACAACGGTATTTACGGCATGACCGGCGGACAAATGGCGCCCACTACCCTATTGGGTCAGATTACCGCCACAACTCCCAATGGCCGCGATGCCGGACGAAACGGTTATCCGTTGAAAATTACCGAACTGATTGCCCAATTGCCTGGAACATCCTATGTAACACGCCAGTCGGTACAGACGCCAGCTACCATCAGAAAATGTAAAAAAGCCATTTCAAAAGCTTTTCAGGCTGCAATGGATAAAAAGGGGACTTCTTTTGTTGAAGTCGTTTCGACCTGCAATATGAACTGGAAAATGACACCGGTGAAAGCCAACGAATGGATGGTTGAAAATATGTTCCCGTTCTATCCGCCCGGAGATCTGAAAGACAGTTCAAAAAACAATCCTGAAAGCTACACACCACTTAAAAACTGAAAACAATGACCGAAGAAATCATTATAGCCGGATTTGGCGGACAAGGCGTACTTTCGATGGGAAAAATTCTTGCTTATTCAGGCGTAATGGCCGATCAGGAAGTAACCTGGTTCCCGTCGTATGGCCCCGAAATGCGCGGAGGAACTGCAAATGTTACGGTCATTTTAAGCGATAACCGGATCAGTTCGCCCATTATCAACGAGTTCGATACCGCCATCATTCTGAACCAGCAATCGATGGACAAATTTGAACCGATGGTAAAACCTGGCGGAGTGCTGATTTATGATCCGAATGGCATTATCCATCCACCCAAACGAACAGACATCAACATATACAAGATTGAAGGAACACTGATTGCTGCCGAACTGGGCAACGTAAAAACTTTTAACATGGTGGTTTTGGGCGCTTACCTGAAAGCAAAACCAGTGGTTAAAATGGAAAGTGTTGAAAAAGGCCTTGAAAAATCACTTCCGGCAAGGCATCATTCCCTGATTCCGATGAACCTCGAAGCCGTTCAGAAAGGATATGAAAGTTTGGAGTTGGTGCAGGCGGTATAATCCTGAAATACTATTTGCAGAAATATA
>Ga0351946_1052_pt1 | contig 15273 bp, 14 predicted proteins | sample BONcelT113001F15_FD_206832 | JGI IMG/M metagenome (GOLD analysis project Ga0351946, IMG submission 206832) | Enriched cells from coal bed in the Powder River Basin, Montana, United States - BONCAT cells T11 rep3 HSBNCT.T11.300.1.F15 ...
TTACCCAAATTATTTATAAAATGATTGGCATTGCACTGCCCCGCGATGCTAGCAAGCAGGTTCACTGCGGAACTGCTATTAGTTTTGTGGAAGAAGCCCGACCCGGCGATTTGGCTTTTTTTGACAACGATGAAGGGCAGATTGTACATGTTGGAATTGTTTGGGAAAAGCGTAAAATTATACACGCCTCAGGTAAAGTCCGCATCGACAATGTTGACCAGTTTGGAATTTTCAATGTCGATACAAAAAGATATACCCATCAGATGAGGGTGATGAAGAGGATAATAAAAGATTAGAAAGTCAGAAGTCCGGAGACTGAAGACGGAAGTTAGGATATTGTCATTGGTGGTCATTAACTTCGTGTCAATCATTGTCAAGAGCCGCGCGTCTGTTTTTTCTGATGAAACGAACATGCCGCTGGAAATATTTTAAAGGAGGCGGCACAAAAATAGAATGAAAATAAATGTTCAAAGTGGATGCTTTCTGGCGTGTGAGTTCCATGAGAACGCTTAATAATCAACAAATTAACACCCATATTTTCTCATGAAAACGATAATGACAATTGAATGACTATCAATGACAATCAATGACAATCAATGACTCTACATTCTGAAACCTGAAACTATATGTACTCCTACTCCTACCCCCGCCCTGCCGTTACTGTTGATGCTATTTTGATCAGTAAACAAAACTCAGTTTTGCTGATCGAACGTGGTCGCGAACCGTTTAAAGGAAAATGGGCGCTTCCGGGAGGTTTCATCGACATGGACGAGCCGCTCGAAACTGCTTGCATGCGCGAGTTGGAAGAGGAAACCGGAATCAGGAACTCAGAATTGAAACAATTTAAGGCTTTCGGCGCTGTTGACCGTGACCCGCGCCACCGTACAATTTCGGTAATTTTCTATGCTTTTACTGAAAATGAAATCATCCCACTTGCCGGCGACGATGCTGCAAAAGCACAATGGTTTCCGCTTGACCAACTTCCGGAGCTGGCTTTCGACCATCAGTTGATTTTGGAAGAGTTTAAAGCTGAAGTTTTGAAAATTGATTGAGTGCTAAATCAGGGATTCATTTGAAGTGAAATCCTGACTATAAGTTGAATGAATGATTAAAGCTTTTTATCCTTAAAACTTGCACTTTCAGATTAGTTATCTTATTTTCGTGAACTAAAAATACAAATAATTCATATGATTGGTTCACAAAACATCAAAAGTGATTTAGTTCTTACCGTTTACAAAGATATTCGAACGGTATTTCGCCTTAAAGACATTGCTATGCTTACCGGCGAGACCAGTTTCGAATCTCTCAACAAGAAATTGAATTACTATGTTCGCACAGGAAAGTTGCAGAACCCACGCAAAGGAATATATACAAAGCCGGACTATAACCCTGAAGAACTTGCATGTACAATATATACACCTTCTTATATCTCGTTGGAAACGGTTTTTCAAATGGAAGGAATGGTATTTCAATTTGATTCCACAATAACCGCAATCAGCTATTTGAGCCGGAATATTGATGTAGAAAACCGCTCCTACCAGTTTCGAAAAATAAAGGGGGAATTATTGGTGAATACTTCCGGAATTACTAGAAAGGACAATCAAATTAATATAGCTACTCCTGAAAGGGCGTTTTTAGATGCACTCTACCTTAAATCAGATTATTATTTTGACAATCTGAATCCTTTAAATAGAGAACTCGTGTATAAACTTTTACCACTCTATCAATCAAAAGTATTGACTGTGCGGGTAAAAAAATTACTGACGAATGATTGATATAAACAGGCACAAATTCTATCTGGTTCAGATACTTAAAGATAAGTTGAAATTACCAATCGTTTGTTTGATAACCGATACGAAATAAAGAACTTGCTCGGAATCAATATGAAGGTAATGGTACAAGCTGATATGTTCGCTCACAAGCTGTGTGCATTACTCGACCGGAATGCAGTCACAAACCGGGATATTTTTGATTGCTGGTTCTTCATGCAAAAGCAAACCCCTGTGAATAAGGCAATTATTGAATCCCGAATGAAAATGCCTTACACAGATTATTTGCAAAAATGCATTGATAAACTCGAATCGATGAGCGACAAAGGCTTGTTACAAGGTATGGGTGAATTAATGGATATTGAAATGAAGAACTTTGTTAGAATAAAACTTAGAACTGAAACCATCGGTCTATTCAGGTTTTATAAAGATTTTCCGATACTATCGTAATCTATTCAAAGCTATTTACACCAGCGACTTCGGCATTTTTATCCACTTTTTTAATCAATCCCTGAAGTACTTTTCCGGGGCCAATTTCTGTAAATAAAGTAGCGCCGTCAGCAATCATGTTTCTGGCTGTTTGGGTCCAGCGAACAGGAGCTGTCAACTGCGAAATCAGGTTTTGTTTGATTACGTCAGGATCAGAAGTTGGAGCAGCATTTACATTTTGGTAAATCGGACAAACGGGAGTTGAGAATGGAGTTGCCTCAATGGCAGCAGCCAGTTCTTCGCGGGCGGGTTCCATCAGCGGTGAGTGGAAAGCGCCGCCAACTGACAGCTTTAACGCACGTTTGGCGCCACGGGCAGTCATTGCTTCGCAAGCTTTGTCGATTCCTGAAAATGAACCGGAAATAACCAACTGACCGGGACAATTGTAATTGGCAGGAACCACAACATCGTCAATAGAAGCGCAAACTTCTTCAACAATTTCATCGTCCAGTCCAACAATGGCCGCCATTGTTGAAGGTTCAGCCTCACATGCTTTTTGCATTGCCTGAGCCCGCTTCGAAACCAGTCGCAAACCATCTTCAAAACTCAATGCCCCATTGGCAACCAATGCTGAAAATTCTCCCAAAGAATGTCCGGCAACCATTTCAGGATTGAAATTTCCGAGTGTTTTTGCTAGCAAAACCGAATGTAAAAAAATGGCAGGTTGGGTAACCTTGGTCTGTCGTAAATCTTCTTCAGTACCTTCAAACATGATGTCAGTAATGCGGAAACCTAGGATTTCGTTGGCTTTTTCGAAAAGCTCTTTTGCTACCGGCGATTTATCGTAGAGGTCTTTCCCCATTCCTGGGTATTGTGCTCCTTGTCCTGGAAATACGAATGCGTTCATTTCTATTGATTTAAATTTACAGCGGGCAAATATAGTACTTTTTTCGGCTTGGATAAATAATGCATTTCAGGTTTCCATGAATCTGTGAGCTACCAGAAATAGACCAAAATCCCATTAACCTTTTCCTGAAATAAAATTGACTTTTAATGAGTCTTTATTATCAGATCGAATCTCAAGAATATTTCCAGATTCATTTATCCAAGTACCTATGAATTAAATTAAATATTTTGTCTTTATTTATCGGTTTGACAATGTATCCGTTGCAACCGGCAGCCAGAAACCGCTGTTCGTCGCCGGTTTGGGCATAGGCAGTGGTTGCGATAATCGGTAATTCCGGCCGGAATTCACGAATGAGCTTAGTAGCTTCGAGTCCATTCATCACAGGCATTCTTATGTCCATTAGCACCAGTGTGATATCGGTATGTTGTTTGCAAAGTTCCACTGCTTCTAAACCATTTTGCGCCCATAAGTAATCCCATCCTGCCTGTTTCAAAACCACTTTCATGTACAAATAATTTGATTCTTCATCTTCTGCTAATAGTACCAAAGGCTTTCCTGTAATAATACTATTTTTTTTCTCCACCGGTGCAAATTTTTCTGCAACTTCAGTTTCATGGAATGGCACCGTAAATTTAAATATGGAGCCTTTGCCCTTTTCAGAAGCGACCGAAATTGTGCCTCCAAGCAGGTTAACCAATCCGCCTGCAATAGAGAGTCCAAGCCCGCTCCCTTCATAACCACGTGTATTTGAGGTGTCTTCCTGTGAGAACATGTTAAAAATCATTTCCAAGTTGTCGCTGTCTATTCCTTTGCCGGTATCCTGTACAAAAAACTTAATAAAACCATTATTTAGGTTGTAACCACAGCTTATGCTTCCTTTTTCTGTAAACTTCAGCGCATTGTCGAACAGTATGTTAAATGTTTTTCTTATTAATTCAGGGTCGGAATCGAGTATCAAATCAACAGGTTCGGTTGGTGTTTCAGTTTCCAGTTCAATCATTTTATCTGCGCACAGCTGCCTTGTTTTATTGCTGATTTCTTCAAACAATGGTTGAAGTTGAAACTCTTTTTTACTCACTTCCAATGTTCCCGATACAATCCTGGCCATGTCCATGTAATCGGTCATGGTATTCATGAGTCGGTCGCTTGAAAGTTGCACATGTGCCAGCATTTCAGTTTTTTCTTCCGGGGTAAGATCCATTTCCGTCAAAAACCCACCAAAACCAAGTATCGCGTTAAGCGGTGTCCTGACCTCATGCGAGATGTTGTTGATAAAAGCTGATTTCAGCTTGTCGCTCCCTTCAGCTTTTTCTTTGGCTTTGATTAGTTCTCGTTCCGCCTTTAATTTCTCTGTAATGTCACGACCAACCGCCTGAAATTCAACGACCTCATTTTGGTCATTCAAAATAGCTGTTTTAGTCCATTCCATATGCATCACCGAACCATCCGGTTTATTTCCTGAAGTCAAATACGTGTGAGAAGGATTGTCTGCGTTTAGATTTTTTAGACCAGATAAAATATTTTCCCATTCATATTTGGGTACCAATTCCAGAAATTTTAGACCTATAAGTTCCTGCTCATTCCTCCCGAAAATGTTGCAGTAGGCTTTGTTTACAAAAGTCAGCGTGGTATCAGGAAGATGTCGAGCAATCAACTCTTGTTGGGTTTCCATTACGGATGAAAGCAGTTGCTCTTTTATTCGCAATTCTTCTTCAGCATGCATTTGATCGGTGATATCGTACATAAAACCTAAATATTGTAACAACTTTCCATTTGCATCGAATTTACCGACAATATTTTCGTTGCATACTATGCTGGTACCATCCTTACGTTTAAGTTTTAATTTATAGTTCTTTAATACTTTTTGATTTTGTAACAGGCTTAAGAATTCCTGTCTTTCAGCGGGATTTTGATACATTTCAGCAATGTTTCTGCCGATAATGTCTTCAACCGTGTCGTATCCCAATATTCCAATGAATGCAGGGTTACAAAACAATATTTTACCATCGGTTGTCGCGATATAATCTCCGGTAAGGTCTGCTTCGAAAAATTCACGGTAGCGTTTTTCACTTTCCACAAGAAGTCGCCTCTGTTGACGTTTTTCGGTTTCATCCTGAAATGAAATGGCAATCCCTGTTAACTTTCCGGATGCATCAAAAAGAGGTGCACCCGTATCCATAACCGGAATTTCAGTCCCGCTTTTTGAAATCAGTATGGTGTGATTGCCAAGTTCCTTTACAAGCCCTTTCTTTAATACCTTGTTTAGAATGTTGTTTTCCTGCTGACCGGTTTCTTCATTGATAACATTATATACCTCATGAAAGTCCCTGCCACGTGCTTCTCTTAGGTTCCAGCCGGTTAATTCTTCTGCCCTGTTATTTAAATATTGTATGTTGCCATTCAAATCAAGGGTGATAATGCCATCACCTATACTATCCATAACTACATTAAATTTTTCCTGTTGTGACCAAAGTTCCTGTTCTTTTTCAAGTAATCCTTTGTAAATATTCTTTTGACGTTTATTAAACAAAAAGACAATAAAAAGACCGCTAAATACAATTGTAAATAAAACCCATACAAAGGTCTGTAATGTCAATCTTTTGACATCCTGAAGCAACTCACTTTTATGGACCCTGGAAATCAAAACCCAGTTAGTACCTTCAATATTACTCATAGAAGCCAACAAATCAACATTACGATAGTCTTTACCCTGATAAATTCCGGGCTGTTTGGATGTGTAAATTTTTGACAAGAGATCATCGTTCTTAACCTTGAGTTTGTCTTTAGTTTCATTTTCTACCTGAAACTGGAGCTCATTAAATAATATGATACTGTTGGTTTCAATATTGAAAATAAATGATTCCCCTGTTTGGCTTTCAGTCGGCCAACTTTCAATCAGCGGCAGAATGTAATTAGCGGCATCATCTCTCAGAATTATTGCATAGCTGGGATTATTTACGTCACTATTTATCAGCGAGATAAAAGAGATAAGGTTCTGCTGATTATTATTCTGCGTTGCATTGAAAAAATTGGTAGAAATAGCCTCCTCGTGTTGAATGACGTTTTTCAAAGATCTCAATTCATCAGGATAGATAGTTGTGATTTGGCTATTTGTAGCGGCAATTATACTTCCATCTGCCGAAGTTAAAAAAACTTCGGCATATTCGTGTTCCAGTTTGATTTGCTGTAACAATTCCAATAACCTGGCTCTTTCAATCGGCGAATTTGACCGGACAAACGTTTTGACAACTTCTACTAACCAGGGGTTAGCTGAGATTACCTGAGCATCGTATAACGCGTCCCTGTACCACATCTCAATCTGTTTTGCCTTAAGGGTGGCTATGGCAGTCAGTGTTTTTTCTTTCTGCTGTATGATTTGTTCTTTTTCCAGGCCATAAAACCAATATCCTCCGATGGAAACAAGAACTGTTAATAATGTAATGTAGAAGGCTACTTGCCTTTTACTGCTGAGCTTCAACTTTGTTTTGTTTTTCATTGTACGTAAATCTGTGTTCATATTCTGTAATTTTTTCTACGCATTGGCTATAACTACTTGTATCCCCGCCAATTGCGGGTATTTTTTTATTACCCAATCAGATTCATAGCACATTTTCTCATTTCTGTATGAACTCCCGCAATTACCGGTTGAGCAACAGTTCAAATATAGCGTAATCCTATGTTTAATCAGATTAAATTTTATAAAACATTTGCCGATGGTTGCGTTTATTGAACCGATAAACCTGAAGCCATCATTTCAAGAATCCGGACATTAAAACCTTGTCATTTCCCATCAGTATCGAAGGTTTTAATTCAGGATTCATCCAACTCAGCAGCCATTCCATATCGCTTTGGTTTAAGACCACACAGCCAGCGCTTGGGTTCGGGTTTTCGCCTTCGCTCAGATGAAGAAAGATAGCGCTGCCCATGTCTTTTACAACCGGATGCGTATTGTATTCAATCACCATGCAGTATTTATATTCGTCGCTGCGTATTTTTAGCTTTTCGTACGATTTTGCATGTGTTGCGCCTCTGATGTGCCGGTTGTAATCGGGTGAATCGGGGTCATCAATCCATTTGTCTTCGGCAGTGGTTTGAATAAAAGGCATTCGGGTTTTCACATCTTTGTCGTAGCAAAACAATTGGCCCAAACGAAAAAAACCGGATGGCGACTGTTGATCACCTTCACGTTTTGCACCAGGCGCTGCAAATCCTTTGCGCCCGATACCTGCCGGAATTGGTGCAGAAACTATCCGCCACAGTTTGCCTTTTTTCTCCAGAGCAACCAAAACAGCCAAACTACTTTCAGGAGTTTCGTTAAAAACGACCAGCAACTGACGGACGTTGTCGGGCAAACCAGCATTTCGTTTGGCGATTTGAAGCGCCTTCTTTTCAGGAGTAACAGGCTCTTTACCATTTGCTGATATACTTACCATGCAAGTGTGGAATAGCAGGAGATAGAAAATCGATTTCACTGTTGGTTGGTATTACGAATGATTATTTGCTGATCAATTCTTCAGTCTATTGGTTCATCACCGGAGTTGTTCTCACCCGTTCAACCGTGCGGGGCTGGTAGGCCAGTGTGTATTCAGAGTTGTATTCGGGGTGTCCCTCCACCTCCAGAATGACTTTAAAACGGTCGGTTTTCCATGCCGGCAATTGGCAACGAACGGTTGGTCCGGTCTGATTTACATTGGCTTTCATGGCGCTGAAATCCCAGTTCAGAAGGATTATTTCTGAAGTTCCGGCAACCAGTTTAATTTTCACTTTTCCGGCTGGGACTTCTTTGGGTAAATCGTTCAGAATCCAAACATCGGCAAAAAAAGTTTCGCCTTCCATCCATTTATATTTCGAAAATTGGGCGCTTGCCAAAACTGGCCGACAGGCATTTTTCACTGCATAAAATGCTGGTTTAGGAATGGCCGGATAGCTGAGCAGGCTGTTATTCGCTGCCGTTGGCCAGGGTTCGTTATAGCACCAATTCGCCGCCATGGCGCAGTATGGTTTCTGGCGGCGGGATTCTTCGTAAATACATTTGTACCCTTCGCCTTGCAACAATTGTCCGTTGGCAACGAGTTCTTCCAGCGTATTGGAGACGCCAAAATAATCCTCGATAATGTCCTGGCACAACCAGGTATTGCCAACCCAGGCGTTGTACGCATGGTGGCTTTCCCATGAAGTTCCGGGTTTCGGCGGCCACAATTCTTCTTTCGGGATAATGGTTTTCAACACTTCTACCGAAGCTGGCGCAGGCATCCCGAATTCGGTGTAAGCGGTGTACCGGGCGCGTGCCATGTTGCTGAAAACTTCCTCTTTGGTTTGCATATCGCGGAAAACATAATTGCCATGCGCCATTCCCATCAATGGTGAAGTGGGGATAAACGGACTGTTTGGATCGAGTTCGAGGCACTGACTGTTGAGCAAACGCAAGGGCTGCGACTGGTCGGTCATACCGCTCCACGAGTTGAACAGTTCGTTTCCTCCGCTCCAGAATGCCAGCGAAGGATGTTTCCGAACCCGTTTGATGATGGATGCTGATTCCTGTTTCAGGATGGACAAGTAATGCGAATCATCAGGATAATTGTTGCAGGCCAGCGGAAATTCCTGCCAAACGAGCAAGCCTTTTTCGTCGCACAATTCGAAAAACGATTCCTTGTTGACAATTCCACCGCCCCAAACACGCAAAATGTTAAAATTGACTTCCACAGCCAGATCAAGCAGCTGGTTGTAACGTTCGCGGGTGATTATTCCGGGGAAAATTTCAGGATTAACCCAGTTGGTTCCTTTGCAGAATATTTTGCGCCCATTAATTTCCAGTTGGGCAGGCGGAACGCTGCGGGATTTCGGAAATCCATCCGGTTCGCGCCAGGCGCCTTCGTTCATCACCAGCTTTACTCTCCTGAAACCAATTTTCGATTCTTTGGTCTGAACAACCTTTCCGGAGGAATCAAAAAGCTGAACGGTTGAGGTATAGAGATACGGTTTGCCGTGATCATGCGGCCACCAGAGTTGCGGATTGGAAAAAGTGAGTTCGGTTTTGCCTTCCGATTTCAAAACTTCCCGGCCTGTTTCGTCTTTTAATGTCCACACAAACGGAAGGTTGTTCAGGTTTTTTCCTGAAATTTCAAGCTTGATTTTAGCCTGGGTCAGTTCTTTATCCAGGTTGTAATTCACATGAAAATCTTCGATGCAACTGGCTGGCTGAATTTCGAGGTATGTTTCATCCCAGATACCGAGCGGAACCAGTCGCGGATGCCAGTCCCATCCATAGCTTACAGCCGGTTTGGCAACATGCGCGGCCTGCGAGCGGTCAGCTGGTTTTTCGTGCAGTTTCGGAGCCGGAAACACCAGAATTTTCAGTTCGTTTTTGTCTTTTAGCCGATCAGTCAAATCGAGAATAACTGGTGTAAACATGCCTTCCTGTGCGAGCAATTCCTCACCATTCAGGAATATCCGGAATTGGTAATCGATGCCATTGGAAACGAAAACCGCCCGTTCACCAGCTTCCAGATCAGGTTTGGAAAAGCTGGTACGGTAAGTATAAAACTGATCTTCCATCCAGAGATAATCTTTCCAATGCTCCGCAAAATAATACGGTGCATACTTCTCTGCCTTCGCAATATCGAGCTGCACCGCACCGGGAACCGTCGCCGGAATCCATTTTGAAGGAGTTTCTGATACAGATTTGGTAAAGCCGAGTTCCCATTTCAGGAAAGTTTGTTTTTGTGATGATGCTGAAAAGCAATTGATTGCAATGCTGAACAGAAGATAAAAAGCAAGGTAGTATTTCATGGTGGTTTGGGTTTTATTCGGATACGAATATAGAAAAACTACCAGATAAAGAATTACTTCCGGGCAATCGCAATTTCGGAGGCCTGTCGTTTCAGGTATTCTGAATTATATTGCTTTTACCAATTTGCCGCAGATTTTTTACTTTGATGTGTAGCGGAAACACTTATCTTTACGTTCAAAATACTAAAAATAAAATCACCATCAGTATGAAAAAATTAATCGGTTCGTTATTAATTGCCGGAATGATTGTTTCTTGTTCGGCACCTAAAAAAGAATTTACGCCTTCTTATTCGAAAGCAGATTTCGAAAAAGAAGTAAATGGCAAACAAACCACTTTGTTCACTTTGAAGAATGAAGGCGGTATCATCGTTACCCTGACCAATTACGGCGCTAAAATCGTTTCGGTATTTGCTCCTGATAAAAACGGCGCAATGGAAGATGTTACGCTGGGATTCAACTCAATTGACGGTTACATTAACGGCGATGCCGGTCAGGGCGCAGTTGTTGGTCCTTACGCAAACCGTATTGCCAATGCACAGTTCGAAATTGACGGAGTGGTTTACCAATTGCCGCAAAACAATCATCAGGCTTGTTTGCATTCAGGAACAGAAAGTTTTTACCGCCAGGTTTACGATGCGAAAGAAGTTCAGACTGCCGACGGCCCTGCTGTTGAAATGACACTTTTTAGCGCCGATGGCGAATGGGGATTTCCGGGTAATAAAAACGTAAAAGTGACTTACACCCTGACCAAAGACAACGGTTTGAAAATTGATTACGAAGCAACAACCGATAAATCATGCTATTTCAATTTAACCAACCATGTTTATTTTAACCTGAAAGGTGAAGGAATGGGCGATATTTTGGATCATATTTTGGTTGTTGACGCCAACTCATCAACAGCAGTAGGCGACTCAACTTTGATTCCTACAGGCGAAATTGTTGATATTCGCGGAACTGCCATGGATTTTACAACACCGCATACAATTGGCTCGCGCATTGAAGACCCGATGCCGCAACTTCGCATGGGTGGTGGTTACGACCACAATTACATCCTGAACAAAGATCAGAACGGCAATGAAATGACTTTCTGCGCCAGTTTGTACGAACCGGTTTCGGGCCGTTACCTGGAATGTTTCACCACAGAACCAGCCGTTCAGCTATATACCGGTAACTTTTTAACCGGAAGTATCATCGGGAAACGCGGAAATGCCTACAATTACCGCAATGGTGTTTGTCTGGAAACACAACATTATCCCGATTCTCCACATCATCCAAATTTCCCGAATACTTTGCTGAAACCGGGAGAAACATTGAAATCGACCACGATTTACAAGTTCTCGGTGAAGCAGTAAAGTGATCAGTGGTCAGTCTCAGTTTCCAGTAAAAACTTGCATCGATAAAAAAAGAATCCCGGTTGTATGTTCAGCCGGGATTCTTTTTTTGTACCCTGCGGTGCAGTAGTTCATCGGATCAATTATTTGGATTGAAAGAATTCTGTTCAGAAGATGAAAGACCTTTTTCAGAAGCCTGATCCGATGACAGTACCATCCATTCATCTAATTTCAATCTTAACTCACATCCGCTCAACCAATTATGATTATTATGAATATCAATGGGCAATAAGCTGCAATTTTTGTGCGTTTTCGTTTCAGGTTTTATCCTAATTCAGGAATAACCAAACAGAAACAGTGTAATTTTTGAAAACAATTAAAACAGAAAAGCATGAAAAATTTAGTGAAAGCAAGCATGATGTTGTTAGCCGTATTTTTACTGGTTACAAACGCCTGTAACAAAATTGATGATTCCGAAAAAAGTGGAAAAGGCAGATTAGTAATTAAACTTACTGATGCTCCGTTCCCGGTAAACCTGGTTGATCAGACACTGGTAACCATCGACAAAATTGAGATCCGCTCTAAAGTTTCAGTAGAAACTGCTGAAGGTGAAACCGAAGACGAAACGATTTACACCGTTTTATTCGAAGGTGAAAAAGTAATTAACCTGCTCGATTTGCAGAACGGAATTACAGAGGAACTGCTAAGCATGGACATTGATGCCGGATCGTATGATTTAATCCGGTTGCATGTCACTTCATCAGAAGTTATTCTGAAAGATGGAACAAGTTTCGATTTGACTATTCCGGGTGGTAATTCAAGTGGTATAAAAATTAAAATTTCACCTGAACTGGATATTGAAAGTGGTATTGAAAGCGAAGTGCTGCTCGATTTTGATGTGAGCAAATCATTTGTGGTACAGGGAAATATGAATACACCTGCCGGAATAAAAGGTTTTTTGTTTAAACCGGTAATTCGTGCAATACACCAGAACATTAGCGGAATCATTGAAGGAACCGTTTTTGAGAATGAAACGACCCCTGTCGCTGAAGCACATGTTCAGATTATAGTTGCTGATACCGTATTTAGTTCGGCAATAACCGATGCAACCGGATCGTATGCCTTGATTGGCCTTCCTGCAGGAAACTACAAAATGGTTTGTGAAAAGGAATCATACACGACGGTTTTGGTTGATCTGGTAACTGTGAAAGTTAAAGAAACCACTATTCAGGATTTTTTGCTGATCAAAGAGTAGCGAATAAATAATCAAATTGAAATATTAAAAAATCCCGGTTGTGAATTCATCCGGGATTTTTTGATTAAATGATTGACCGTGGTGGAAGAATGAAAATATGCCGCACTTCGAATTGTTCCAATCTCGTTGAAAATAAAGCATCATCAACAGATAAAATCCATATTTTTATACCCATTCATGAATCTGAATTAAATGGCAAAACAGACTATTTTAAACCGAATTGGGGGAGCACTTCGCGTGTGTTTTTTGTCGATGGGTGTTTTATTCCTGATGGTACTTATTCTTAGTTTTACTACCCTACCCTATTGGGGTTATTACTGGCTTGGAACCAGTCAGTCAAAAATTTCAGGAAAGCCTGATTATATTGTACTGCTTGGTGGAGGTGGAATGCCCAGCGAATCGAGTCTGATGCGTACTTTTTTTGTACATCGCGCCGCAGTGGAGTCACCTGAAAGCCGTATTGTGATCTCAATACCCGGAGATCCCACCGATTCGCTCAGTACCGCCCGGTTGGTTGCTGCCGAACTTGTACTGAAAGGTATTTCTCCTGAACGGATATTGTACGAGCAAACGGCTACGAATACCCGCTCAGAGGCCATTCAACTTCAGCATTTTAATCAGGAAATATTAACCGACAAAGCTATATTGCTTGTAACATCGCCCGAACACATGCGGCGTGCCGTATTGGTTTTTAAAAAGGCCGGATTCACCAAAGTAAACGCATTGCCAACCTTCGAAAATGCCATCGAAGCCAATTTATTTTTCGACGATGATAAATTGGGCGGCAACAAAACCCTGGTTCCTGATATTGGCGACAATACCGCAGTCAGGTACCAATTCTGGAACCACCTGAAATATGAGATACTGATTGCAAGGGAAATGGCGGCACTTGCGTACTACAAATTGAGAGGGTGGATATAGAGCGACGGGGAGAAAAGGCGACGGGGCGACGAGGAGAATTGATGAAAGGGTGAAAGAAGTGGTTAAAAAGATTTATTTTGTGTTTCAAAGACCGACAATATTGATTCTCTTTTGCAGAAGGGTTCTGTATTTTTCCTTCATTTCATCCGATAAAAAGCTGATGTCGATCAGGTTAAACCACGATGGGATCGCAGACTGAACTGTTTCTAAAGTCTTTTCAATGATTTTATCGGTTAAACTGCAGCGTTCTTTTCCAAAATAATTGACCAGAATATCACGGTTCAGATTGCTCTTTTTACCTTTCAATGATAATGCAATTTCCTCAATATCACCTTTTAAAACTATACTTGTATTGAGGAGGTCGTATGCCGGCGAAAGTTCAACTTTTCCGTTTCTTACAATTACAGAATAATTTTTAAGATGCATGTCTTCATTTCCAACCAGATAATTGAAAAGTACGAGTTTAAAAAGCTTTGCCTTTTCAATCGCCGGAAAAGTGCAATAATCATCCAACAGCTTCACTAACTTTTCCATTGAATAATTATATTTGGTATCCCGACTCATACCAGCCAATTGAGCAAAATCTTCAGTTGCAACTTTATCCTTTTGCCCTTTCCTGTCGAAACGTTTGATGAAATAAGTGAGTGAATGATCCTTTGAATAAATTAATCCGTGAAGAGGAATTTCAATGCCAATACTTTCCGCAAGCCTCATGGTTAGATCTTCATTTTGCGGAAGTTCAGGAAATATTTGGTGCTGGGGTTTCAAAATATATCGTCCGTCTTTGTCCACAATTTCGAAAAGGCCATTTTTGATATTCAGAATAGCGCTAAGTTTAGGCTGAACTCCCTGAATGGACATTTTAGATGCTCTTTGCATGGCTTCAGCACGCAATTCTTCAGCGGTAAAATCAAGCAACGAAAGTGACTTCAGTGTTGGCGAAAGTAGTTTTAGTCCCTTTTCACTGTAAAGGTTTTCAGAACATTCAAGATAGGTGATCGGGCAGCGATTCATACTAAAATCTCCTTCACAGTTACATTTCCGACCAAATCATCACCCACGGCTGTTAGCTGAGAAAAAAAATCATTGCGATCTATTTTTCCGAATTTTAGCAGACCTTCCAATTGGTAACCTTCAGGAAGCAAACCATCAAAAAAAGGTGGAAATGAATCAAATTCAAATACCGATTGGCATATTGGTAATGTTAGAGAAACGGGAGTTCCGGTATAGTCTTTAATGTATTCGAAACGGAATTTTTTACCGTATTCCAATTCAGTAAGCATTCCGGCTACAGCATTGTTAACAAAAACTTTAGCTATTCTCATTGGTTACAATTTGATCCATGAATGGACTGGTTAGCTGAACTTTAATATTAAGAACAGTGAGTATCTTGCGCAAAGTGTCCAGTTGAATGGTTTCTTTACCTTTCTCGATGTCGAAAATAACGGTTTTACCAAGTCCTGCCATTTCAGCCAATTGGAGCTGACTAAGGCCAGCCGCTTTGCGATGATTTTTTATAATGGTCGCCAACACTTTAGGTTCAAGCATAATTATATTGTTATAGCGGTAAATATATGCAATTTGAAGTTTAAACGCAACACAATCATTGATAAAATACTGCCATAGAAGTAATATATAGTGAATTGAAGCAGAAAAACAACCAAAGTCTTACTTATTACTGCCTTAACAGCAATAAATAAGACTTTAGTTATAATTTACTGGAACCAGATTAAAACCTAATGTTATACTTCAGCTTCAGTCTAAGTGCGCTTTCGTTCATAACAAAACGCTCTGCCGGTTGTGTCCATCCTGAAGTCCAGGCCACGATCACTTCGTTTCCGGGTTTCAGAATCCATGAAAAACGTGATTGCC
>Ga0351946_1053_pt1 | contig 15182 bp, 15 predicted proteins | sample BONcelT113001F15_FD_206832 | JGI IMG/M metagenome (GOLD analysis project Ga0351946, IMG submission 206832) | Enriched cells from coal bed in the Powder River Basin, Montana, United States - BONCAT cells T11 rep3 HSBNCT.T11.300.1.F15 ...
CAATAGGTTTAGTATTTTGTATAAATTGGTACCGTTTTTAAAACTTCCAAGATAGAACAAACAATTCTATCAATGGTTTCTTGTTATAAATATAAAAAATATCTTACAGCGAAATTGGCATTGGAAAAACAATCGTTAAAAACACATGGATAGGATTAATTCATTGACATGTAGGCAGATTTTATACTTAAGTGAATGGTTTGATTTAGATAAAATCAATTGTGAAAAAATAGTTGTTCGATAAAATCAATGAAGCATTTTGAAATTTCACACTTCAATCAAGGATTAAAAGGTTTTTTTATATCAGGCAAAGCATATAACACTATCTTTATTCCTTCAATATCAAATTACGGCTCTTTTATGGGAAGGGATCAAATTAGTGCATTAATTATTGAAAGTGATGCGGCTGCTCAAGAGCATCTCTTAACGTTGCTGAGGTTCTATCCTATGGTTTCGTTAATAGAAACTGCAACTAATACTGATTTCGCATTGTTAAAAGTGATTGACATTAATCCGGACATAGTTTTTTTAGAATATCCGGTGAAAGGGAAAACAGGTAAAAAAATCATCAAATTCATTCAAACGAAACTTCCCAAAACTGCTGTTGTATTTGCTTCAAAATCAAAAAGATACGCTTTAGATGCAATCCGTCAGGAAGTATATAATTATTTGCTGAAACCAGTTGAAAAAGCCGAACTCGGAAAAATCATGGAAAAGGTTCAGCCAGACAAGCAGTCGAATGTATTGAACCTGATAGATGAAATAATTGAGAAGAAACAGGAAGATTCCAGATTGAAATTTACTACAGCCAAAGGTTTTACTCTCATAAACCCAAACGAAATATTGTTTTGCAAAGCTGAAGGGCCATATACAGAACTTCATTTTGTAAATAAAAATAGAGAATTGGCCAATATGTTCCTATCCAAGATTGAAAAAATTCTTAATCCATATAATTTTGTGCGAATCAGCCGATCAATGGTTGTAAACAAGAATTATATTCGCAAAGTATTTCCAACGACAGATACATTGATCTTATCGGTAAATGGGTTGGAATACGAAATTAAAGGATCGCGGTTACAGATGAAAACACTGGGAAAAACTGATTTTGAATAAGATAAGATATGATGGATACGAGTGAGATAACAGCCATGATTATTGATGATGATCCCGAAGCAATAAATTTGCTCGAGATTTTTTTACGTTATTTTCAGAATATTACGATTATTGGAAAAAGTACCGATGCCAAAGCAGGACTTGAGCTAATTATTGAATTATTTCCCGATCTCATATTTCTTGATATCGATATGCCTGATATGACTGGATTGCAGGTTGCAGAATCTGTCAGGACTGAAAATGTTTATTCGGAAATTGTTTTTACAACAGCTTATCAAAACTATGCGTACAAGGCTTTGCCAATCGAACCTCTTGACTTTTTAACCAAACCATTTTGTCTTGAAGACCTTGAAAATGTGATTAATAAATTCATTACCAGAAAAGAAAAGAAAAAACAGGAACAAAAGCTGGATAAATTTTTACAGTCGCAGGGAAGCGTTATAAAAGTTAAACTTCCGACCTACCACAGTTACATTTTTGTTGATCTCAATGACATTGTTTACATCAAATCGAATACAAACGGCACGTATGTTTATCTTCAGGACGGAACTGTTGAAACGGTAACCCGAAATCTCAGCAGTCTTATCCTCTTACTCAATTCTTCACTTATCTTTCAGATCAACAGGTCAACATGTGTGAATCTGAATTATTTGCATCGCATAGATAAAAAGAAAGAGATTTGTATTCTTCGTTTCAATAAAAAAACATACGAAGATTCCATTTCAAGGAACAATATTATCAATTTCGAAAAATTGAATATATTTCCATCATTTTAATCAGAATTTGGTTTTATAAAAACAGAACGGCGCCCAATCATTGGCCGCCGTTCTGTTTAAACAGTTTTAGCTTTTATTCAATTTTTACCGGATGATCAACCTTGTCTTCAAGCAAAGCAATATCCAATACTTCCTGAATTGTGTTCACATGGTGGAAAATTAAACCTTCAATATAAATTTCCTTTATTTCTTCCAGATCTTTTCGGTTGGCTTCCGAAAGAATAATTTCCTTAATTCCGGCTCTTTTGGCTGCAAGTATCTTTTCCTTGATTCCGCCAACAGGCAATACTTTTCCACGAAGAGTGATTTCTCCGGTCATTGCAAGGTTCTCCCTGATTTTACGCTGGGTAAATGCGGAGGTGATAGAAGTTACCATCGTTATTCCGGCTGATGGCCCGTCTTTAGGGATTGCACCTTCAGGAACATGTACATGCACGTTGTATCTGTCAAACAATTCAGGATTCAGACCAAGTTGCTCTGCATGACTGCGAATGTACTCATGGGCGAGCATTGCCGATTCTTTCATTACATCGCCCAGGTTTCCGGTCAGTGTCAAGGAACCTTTTCCCTTGCTCAGACTGGTTTCTACATACAGAATCTCACCGCCAACTGCTGTCCAGGCCAATCCGGTAACTACCCCGGCAAATTCATTTCCCTGATAAATCTCTTTTGTATATTGGGTTACCCCGAGGTATTCCCTGATATCGGTTTTTGTGAGCATTTTGTTGTATTCCTCCTCAAAGGCGATTTTCTTGGCCATGCGCCGACAGGTTTTCGCTATTTTCTTATCGAGTTCCCTCACTCCTGATTCGCGGGTGTAATTTTCAATGATGTGTCGGATAACTTCATCCGGAAAAATTACATTGTTCAACTCGATTCCATGGTTTGCAAGTTGTTTGGGAATCAAATGTCGTTTTGCGATTTCAATTTTTTCTTCCACTAAATATCCGCTAACTTCGATTAGTTCAAGCCGGTCACGTAAAGCAGGGGCAATTGTATTCAGCGTATTGGCAGTTGCAATGAACATTACCTTCGATAAGTCGTATTCATGTTCCACATAATTGTCGTGAAACTCAAAATTCTGCTCAGGATCAAGCACTTCAAGCAAAGCAGAAGCCGGGTCGCCATGAAAATCCTGTGAAACTTTGTCGATTTCATCTAAAATAAATACAGGATTGGATGATTTGGCTTTTTTAATGTTCTGCAAAATACGTCCGGGCATTGCCCCAATGTATGTTTTTCGGTGTCCGCGAATTTCGGCTTCGTCATGCAATCCACCGAGGCTCATCCGCACATAATTTCGGTCGAGTGCTTTTGCGATTGAGCGTCCGAGCGAAGTTTTACCAACTCCGGGAGGGCCGTATAAGCATAAAATGGGCGCTTTCATGTCGTTCTTCAATTTCAGAACCGAAAGATGTTCGAGTATTCTTTCTTTTACTTTTTCCAGACCGTAATGATCTTCGTCGAGTACTTTTGCAGCGCGAAGCAAATCAAAATTATCTACTGAAAACTCGTTCCATGGAAGTTCGAGAAGGGTATGGCAATAGGAATACTGAACCGAATATTCACCGGCTGCCGGATTTAAACGCGACAATTTATGAACCTCTTTTTCAAAAAGTTTTGCGACATCTTCGTTCCATTTTTTATCTTTTGCTCGTTCTTTCAACTCCAGAATTTCCTGTTCTGCAGGACTGCCACCCAGCTCATCCTGGATTGTTTTCATTTGCTGGTTCAGCAGGTATTCGCGTTGTTGCTGATCAAGTTCGGCTTTAACTTTGGTTTGAATATCACGTTTAAGTTCGGCCATCTGAACTTCTCGTACCAGGTAGCTAATGGCTTGTATGCCACGCTCTTTAAGTTCGCTTATTCCCAGCATAACCTGTTTCTCCTCAACTTTCAGATCGGCATTCGAGCAGATATAATTTATCAGGAAAGTTGAGTTCTCGATGTTCTTCACTGCAAACGATGCTTCAGGTGAAATTTGAGAGGAATACTGCGCAATTTTGATCGATAAATCTTTCAGTGAACCAACTACTGCTGAAAATTCAACAGAATCATCATGCGGTTGCAGGTCGATTAACGGGTTTACTTTTGCTTTGAGATAGGGGAATTCCTGGGTGTATTCCTGAATTTCAAACCTGCGTTTTCCCTGAATAATTACCGATGTTGTGCCATCGGGCATTTCGAGGATTTTCAATATCTGGGCAATTGTTCCAATTTGATAAAGATCTGCCTGTCCCGGATCGTCAATACTTCCGTCTTTTTGTGCAACGGTTCCAATCAACCGGTTTCCGCGGTAAACTTCCTGAATTAATTGCAATGATTTCTGCCGTCCAACAGTGATCGGTAAAACCACTCCGGGAAACATAACCGTATTTCGCAAAGGCAAAATTGGCAAAATGTCAGGAAACTCAATGTTGGTCAGTTCCGCATCATCGCCATCCGCCATAATCGGTATGAAATCAGCATCGTCGTCCATCAGGCTTGAAAATAATATATTCTGCATAATTTTATTTTTCTTGTTCTCTAAAAATTTATTCAATGTCACATGACATACTGACCGAACACAGTCAGCAAAAAATTACAGTGCTGATTTTTGCAATAGCCATGCCAAAGGGTTATTTCTTGATGAGGTCTTGAAAATTGACAAAAAAAAAGCCTCGCGTTGGCGAAGCTTTTTGAATATTTTTCAGCAACAGAATTATTTTTTTCTGTTTTCCATGTGTTTTGAATATCTGGTATTGAATTTATCAACACGCCCTGCAGTATCAACAAGTTTCATTTTCCCGGTATAGAACGGATGCGATGAGCTTGAAATTTCAAGTTTTACAACCGGGTATTCAACTCCGTCAACAACTTCTGTTTCTTTGGTTTTAACAGTTGATTTGGTAATAAAAACATGACCGTCTGACATATCTTTGAATGCAACAGTACGGTAATTTTCTGGATGTATCCCTTTTCTCATTTTGATTCTCTTTACATTATTTTTATCGGCTGGCAAAGTTACATACAAGAATGTAATTTCCAAATAATTCAGTTCATTAATTCCTTATTTTTTAATTTATTCATCTATGCCAATAATTGGAACCCTTTTAAATGGTTTACTACGGTCAAAAAGGTATCGCATTGTGTAGTGCGTTTTTACATGAACACCGCCAACCGACTTGTAAAGCGCAATAATTTTCGGATTAAAGTCGCCCGCCCACGACATTTCTACTTCCTTGTATTCAGGTTTGTGTTTCATGAATTTATCCTGATGCCAGAAAATTGCCGATTCGATGCCTGATTTTTGATATTTGGGTGTTACTCCCATGATCAAAATACGGGTACGCGTCATTACTTTTGTGCGTTTGTAATACAGAAATTTCAGGATATTGATGAAATTGAGCTTGCCGTTTAGCTTTTTCAGAATTTGGTTGATATCGGGAATCATCACGAACAATGCAATCGGAACGCCATCGTGATAGGCATACCAGACCATTTCAGGATCGATAATGAATTTTGCTGTTTTTATGAAATCGCTGATCTCATCTTTGTCGAGTGGTTGAAAATGTTCGTGAAATCGCCAGGCTTCGTCGTAGATGTAGCAAAAATCGTCGATAAATTTTTCGATTTTGTCAAACGACAAGTGCTCGAACGAATATCCTGGTTTTTTTGCCACCCATTCTGCAATTTTCCAGAAACGCTCAGGAAAGGGTTTGCTGTAATCCAAATGGTAGCTGTATTGCTCAAAATAGACTTCAAAGCCATATTTTTTAAATAGGTCGACGTAATAAGGCGGATTGTATGGCATTCCAAATCCCTGGTGTGTAAATCCGTCAGCCAGCAATCCCCAGTTCATATAGTTTTCGCCGAAATTAACCGGGCCATCCATGGCTTCAATTTCATGTTTCTTCAGCCATTCGCGCGCTGCATCGAACAACATTCTTGCTGCTTCGAAGTCATTTACACATTCAAAAAAGCCGCATCCGCCGGTAGGCTGCTCAAAAGTGTGTACTTTTTTCAGATTAAAAAAAGCTCCGATCCGACCCAGCAGTCGCCCTTTTTCATCCTTTAAAATAAAACGAATTGCGTCTCCGGTTTTGAACGATGGATTTTTTTCAGGTGTAAATACATCTTCAACCATTCCGTGCAACGGACAAGGCCAATTGGGATCGTTTTTATAGATGAGGTGCGGAACCTCGTGAAATTGCTTTCTGGTTTGTTTATCAGTGACTTCTATGATTTGCATGGCATCTTTGATTTTGTGTTCAATTTACGATATCTCAGGCTTAGGTTAATAAGCTAAAATGCTGATTTGATAATGCCTTATTCAATGATTGGAAGCCGTTCGAAAGGTTTATTCCGATCGAACAAATAACGCAATGTTTCATGAGTTTTGGCGTATTTACTCCCAACTGAATCAAAAAGCTTTATCATTTTCGGATTAAAGTCGCCTACCCAGCTCAGCTCCACTTCTTTATACCACGATTTTTTCAGCATCACCTGACGGAGTTGCCAGAAAATGCCAGATTCAATCCCGGTTCCCTGAAATTTGGGTATAACGCCCATTACCAATATCCTGCAACGGGTCATTGTTTTGGTTTTTCTCAGGTATAAAAGTTTCAATACATTTATCAGATTCAATTTCCCGCTTTTCAGATGTTTTAAAATCTGGTTCATGTCCGGAATCATCATGAAAAATGCAATTGGTTCCTCCTTATAATAAACATACCAGATGAATTCTTCTTCGAGCAATATTTTGGCATCTTTGATCAGCGTTTGCAGATCTTTTCGGTCGATGGGCTTATAATTGGTATGTTTTCCCCACGCATTTTGATGGATGATTAGAAAATCGTCGATGCATCGGTCCTGCTCTTTGAATGAAAAGGTTTTGTAATGAAAATCTTTCTTTTTGGCGACCCATTCAGCAATTTTCCAAAACCGGTCGGGCAAATCGGGACTGGTGATGTCTAAATGAAAACTGAATTGCTGGTAGTAAGTTTGAAATCCGTATTTTTCGAAAAGCTGTTTGTAATAAGTCGGATTGTATTGCATTCCAAAGCCTTGTTGTTGAAACCCATCAACCAGCAAACCCCAGTAGAAAAAATTTTCGCCGAAATTTACAGGACCGTCCATCGCAGTGAAACCCTCGCTTTTCAGCCAATCCCGGGCAGTATCAAAAAGAAGTCTGGCAGCTTCCTCGTTTTCAAAACATTCAAAAAAACCTATATATCCAACCTGTTCGCTACCTTCTTCTATTTTACTGTGATCGTAAAAAGCTGCGATCCGGCCGAGCGTTTTTCCTCCATCTTTTACCAACCAACGGCGTGCATCTCCCTGCAGAAAACCAGTATTCTTCTGAGGATCAAAAATGTTCTCGATCATTATCCTCAAAGGAGGAACCCAATTCTGATCATTCTTATATATAAGTATTGGCAACCCGTGGAATTCGGCAATTGTTTTTTTATCTGCAACCTGAATTATCTCCATAAAACGTCCTGCTTTTCGTTTGTCAGGCCGAAAGTAGTATTAATAGGTCGAAAACAAAAACAGGGACCGAAGTCCCTGTAAATATTCAGCAGCTATAAATTGTCTTTCGAAACCCGCATGTCGAATATAAATGGTTTGGCGCTGATGATTTTGCAATATTGTATGTCCGGATGAAGAGGGTTTAAAATGATATTGTGTTCATCGGGAATAATCACTGAAGGTACTTTGAGCGCTAAGAATTCTTTCCCCTTCAAAAAGTATGTACCGTAATTAACTGTTTCATTGGCAAATGGAAAGCTGTCCCATCCCGTCACCAGAATCTTTTGCGGAACTGTTTGAATTTCTATCCCGTCAGGTATCTCAATTTTGACAAGTCGAAGATTATTGGGGAGGTTCTCAAAGCTTGCTACATGAACCAACTTTTCCCACGCTGCCAAAGAGGCATGTTCAGAAGTGTAGATTACTAAATTTCCCTTTTTATGCCACCTTCCGGGACCAAAAAGTCCACCCATTCCATCCAATGCGGAATGTTCCTTTTTTGCAATCCGGTAAACAAACATCAGGCTGAGAATCCGTATTCAATGGCATTCAATTCATCAAGAACAAGCTGTATTCCTGAAAATGTATCGAGGTAAGAAACAGGCTTTTCCCCACCCATTGCGGGATTTACTGAATTCAACCAATTATGGAATTTGTCCCGGTTACCGAAGGTATCAATTCCTGATTTGAAGAGTTTTGCAATGTACAAAGCTCGTTCCGAAGGTCCAGGCGCAATAAGTTGTGACAATTCCTTCTCCTGAATAGACCGCGTTGAAATCCTTAAATACGAGCTAAGTTCTTTCAATGTTAATCCGGATTCACGGGCAATTGATAAAAGCGTGGATTTTTGAATGCCTTTTCTTGCTCCGGTCAGGAAATCTTTTTCTGAAATTTCAAGTGCTTTCATATCAAATCGGAATTTATTCGCTCAAATATACGAATAAATTCAGTTTCTGAATAACTCATCAACTTTTCTGTAAAAATCTGTTGCTTCACCAAGATATTTCCCGACTACAATACCTTCCGGATTGATAATTATTTTGGTTGGATAACCTTCAATTCCATAGGTTGTTGGCAATTTTTCATCTTCGTTCAGCAGGTTTACCCAGTTCATCCGGTACTTTTCAATTGCAGCTTTCCATCGACTTTCGGAATCGCGGCAGGCTATGCTGACAAACTCAAACACGTTGAATTTATAAAATCCCTGGGTATTTGCAGCTACTTATTTAATTCCTATTTTTGAACTGTTGTAGCAATACAACTCATTTTTGACAATGATTAAAGCTGCCGGTAATGGAGACGCACCATAGCCGGCTGCTTTTTTAAAGTCCAGCAATTCCGAGTCCGACTTGAAGTCGGGCCCGGAATTTAAATCCAGTTGAAGTCCGAGCGCGACTTAAAGTCGCACCCGGACTATTAAAGACAAAATCACAAAATATCTGATATGCAATTCGAATCAGGTCATATCTATCACATCTACAATCAAGGAAATAATCGCCAAAAGATATTTCATGATCGTGAGAACTACCTCTTTTTTCTCCGGAAAATCAGAACACATATACTTCCCTTTGCTGATATTTTAGCCTGGTGTTTAATGCCCAATCACTTTCATTTGATGGTGTATGTAAATCATACTGAAGTTGATGAGCAGTTGATAGCTACTAATAATCCGGGCCCGACTCTAAGTCGGACTCGGATTGATACCACACTGGCAGCAATTCCGGGCCCGACTCAAAGTCGCACTCGGAATCTCATCAGCTTCAACAAGTCTATTGGCATTATGCTCGCGTCTTATACAAGGGCAATAAATAACCAATTCAATTGGAGCGGATCGCTTTTCCGATCCGAAACAAAAGCCGTATGTTTGACGGAAGTAAAAGGCATTTCTCCGGCTTGGGTCACCAGTATGGGAATTACTCAAATCACAGTTCACAACCCCGATTTGGATTATCCGAATGTCTGCTTTAATTATATCCTGAATAATCCGGTAAAAGATAAATTGGTTGAGAAACCTGAAGATTGGGAATTTTCGTCTTTTGCAGATTATATTGGGAACAGAAACGGAAGTTTGATCAGCAAAACCAGAATTGAGGAATTTGGACTTCGAATATTGTAAAAGAGTCCAGGACAGTCCGAGTCCGACTTCGAGTCGGGCCCGGACTCATTTCAGGTAAAAATTAAGCTGCCGGCCAGAAGACGCACCAAAACCGTCAGCTTTTTTAATTTAAACTAACAGAAAAGACTTTTTTTACTTCATTTCCACTTCGGATTTAACAATAGTCATACTCCCGACATAATGAGTTAAAACACTTACCCGCTTATTAAATCTTTTGGCTGGAATCCAATCAGGAATTTGAGCCAGAACTTTCTCCATAGCGTCATTTATTTCAGGATAATCTGTGCGGTTAACGATGCGGGCATCTCTAACTTTACCGCTCTTATCGATAATAAAGCTGTAAGACATTTTATATTCCAATTGTTTGGATTTACCATCAGTGAAATGATCTAATTGTGCGTCTATCCATTTACTCCAACTGCCTTGTGTAAATTTTGCCAAATCACCAACATCGCCCGCAGGATAAATAATTTCATCAGAATTGACAGTTGACTGTGTAATGTGATAGACTTTTGCATTTCTCAGGTTCTCCTGAATCTCATCAATACGTTTGTATGGAATTGACTCATCAATCCGAAGGTGAATCCAATCATTGCTGGCTTTCCCCCATTCTTTTCCTTTATTGACGATTTCTTCAAGCGTACACAGTTTGTTGTCAATGTAATTGCCATCTTTTCTGATCTCAATTAACCGACCTGACTGAGAACTTTGGGTTTCCAGAACTGCTTGGGAGGTTTCAACAACTTTTTCAGGTACGTTTTCTTTTATAGGCACTTTTTCGCTCCTGTTGCCGAAAGCCATCAGCAGAAGAGCAAGCAATGGCAGGAAGGTTGCCACCTTCCAACGCCATGCTTTACTGGTTTTTTGTTTGTTCATCATGGTAATTCGTTTTTTAATTTGACAATGATTAAAACTGTTTGCAAGGGCGAACCGCCTTGGCCCGACACCTTTTTGAATAACGAGTAATTGGTATTGAGTTGCATCGATGCCTGAATGAAGGGTTTGCTCGTCGGCCTGAAACTCGTGGATTTCTTTCAGGTCGCCGATTAGCGCATAAACCGCCGGGTTAAACCAATGAATAGTTTTGACCACTTCGAGCAGCAATAGATCGACGAAATGATTTTGCCGGATGTGCGCCTGCTCGTGCGCCAGAATGGCCGAACCATGAGCGTCGTAATCGGTTTGCGAAATAACCACCGAACGACCAAATGCAAAACTGGGTACTTCGCGGTCAACAATCAGCAGCCGGTAGCCGTCCATTTGCTGCATTGTTGCCTTTCGCGAAAGCAAGAAAATCTGGATAACATTCCGGATAAAAAGCAGGAGCGCCGCCAGCACACCGGCCAGGTAAAAATATCGGAGCAAAGTTTCCACCGGAATTGTCAGCTCGCTTGTTGCCGGAGCAGACTCGCTGACAGATGGCTGAACCTCATAAGATGTTACATTTTCTGATCCGGGCAGGTTTTGAATTTGTAATTTGTTTTCTGAGAATTCAGGAATCAGTTCAACATGCACAGGCGTTTGCAACAGTTGCGGCAACTGCACCAACGGAACAATCACCGATGCTGCCACAATAGTTAGCAAGGTTGCCCGATTGACTGCAAACGAAGTTTCTTTTCGCATCAGCATCCTGAATAACAGGTAAAACACACTGATGCAGATGGTTGATTCCAGAATATAAATCAGAAAGGTATTCATATTTGTAGGTTTTGGAGTCCGGGTGCGACTCGAAGTCGCGCTCGGACTGTGATTTTTGACTGCGATTATTTAATTCCGAGTTCCACTTAGTTCATTCCGGGCCCGACTTGAAGTCGGACTGGGAATGTTTTATAAATCTTTTTTTGCGTTCTCTGCCTGCCTGATCAGCTCCTGAATTTCTTCCAGCGAAATTTTCTCTTCCTGTACAAACATCGAAACGACCGAGGCATACGATTGATTGAAGTATTTACCCACCATGTTTTTTAGGGTGTTCCGGCTGAATTCTTCGCGCGAGATAACCGCAAAATACCGGTGCGTATTTCCAAACTGTTCGTGGCCAACAAAACCTTTTTCCTCGAGTCCACGCACAATAGTCGAAATGGTGTTGTAGTGCGGTTTGGGGTCTGTCAGCAGGTCGATAACCTCTTTGACAAACAGGGAACCTTTTTCCCAAAAGATTTCCATAATTTCTTCTTCACGATTGGTGAGATGTTTCATAGTTGTAAAGCTTTGAACAAATATAACTATATTTTTTAGTTTGCAAACTATATTTAATAGTTTATTTACAAAAAATTTAGTTGCAAGTATTAATAGATTTAAAACAAGCTGATTGACTATGCCAAATTCCGGGCGCGACTTGGAGTCGCACTCGGAATCAAAACAATGCCAAATTCCGGGCGCGACTTGAAGTCGCACTCGGAATCCAAACGAGTACAAACAAAAACAGGGACCGAAGTCCCTGTAAAATATCTAAAATTTGGAAAATTTGGAGATTTAATTTCGGCTGGATAATTTGGAAAGCAAACGAAGCATTTCGAGGTATAACCAAATTAACGTAACCATCAGGCCAAAAGCGCCATACCATTCCATGTATTTTGGGGCACGGGCATTTGCTCCTTTTGTAATCATGTCGAAATCGAGGATTAGGTTGAGTGCTGCAACTACTACAACTACCAGGCTGAAGCCAATTGAAATCATACTGCTTCCATGCATGAATCCGAAATTGACACCAAACATTCCTGCGACAAAACTAACCAGGTAAACAAGGGCGATACCACCTGTGGCTGCAAAAATTACAGTCCTGAATTTTTCAGTAGCACGAATGGTTCCTGACCGGTACAGCAAAAGCATGATAAAGAATACGCCAAATGTAAGCGAAACGGCACGCATCACCAGCCCGGGATACATGGCTTCGAACATGGCGGAAATTGCTCCGAGGAACAATCCCTGGAAAACGGCATAAATTGGCGAAGTCATTGCTGCACGGCGTGGACTGAAAACAGTGATCAACGCAGTGATAAAACCGCCGATTGCGCCACCGATCATCCAGCCGATTAGTCCCGGAGGCATTGCTCCCGGCATGGCAGGATCAATTGCACCCATAAATTTACGCCAGGTAAAAGTGGCAGCAAAAACAACGATCAGCAACATTAAACCAGTTTTGTTGATGGTTCCGTTAACAGTCATCACTCCGTCGCTGGTGTTGGTTGTTGCCTGATTAAATATGTTTTTCCCGAATACCGGATTTGATGATTTTGTAATATCCATTGTTTTAAATTTAAGTTTCCACTCTTTTTATAAAAACTGTACCAAAATATATATTCTTCCGTGAATGGTTGGTTGTATTAAGTATTCTTAACAAAAAGGTTTTGTACATATTCACTTCGCAGTTCATTCAGAATCATCTCGCTCAAAGTTTTACTTGTCAGTGAATCAAGCTCTTTCAGTCCTTGGGCAAACAATATCGCTTTTTCATTCATGGGCTTGCTTTTCATACCAAGCAGAATAAACGAGCGGTAAAAAACCTGTTTCAAATTCTGGTCTTTCGATAAAGGTGACAAAACGTCGAAAAATGGCTCAAAAAGTTCGTCCATGGCAGATTTTTCGTTTATCGCCAGCCGTCCCATCAGGTTTAGTCCGGCGAAACGAACCATATGTTTCTTTCCTCGGCACCATTCGAGCGATTTTATAAATGCGAACTTTGTTTTTGACCAGAGAAAAGTATTCAAAATTTCAGCTATTTCGGGCGATTCCAAACTTTTTGTCCAGTAATCCATTTGCTCCTCGTTCACTTCTGACGGAATATCGAGCATTGCCGCCAAAATCATGGTTTCTCTCCATTGTTTGTTCCATAACTTTAAGGCTAACAGGTGGTTGTGTTCCTGCTTCAAAGCAATTTCACGCAGCGAAATAATTGATGCGCCCCAATTGACTTTGTAAATTAAACCCCGCTCTTTCATCTGGGCTACAGTTTCCCCGTTTTTTGCCAGGGGAATTTGTGTCAGTATATGACGAAATTGCTGCTCACTCTTCGCATCATCAAGTAATATGTCCATTTTATCAGATTAGATATTCGATAACTATAAATTCAGCGGCTAAAAATACGGAATAAATCAGATGCCGCGAACCATTCAGATAGGAAGAAACGCTAATCTGACAGGTTCTCGACACAAAAATCATCAGCAAAAGCTTTTCAAAGATATATGCCACAACGGTTCCGTAGGCTATTCCGACCAGTCCCCATATCTGAACGAAAAAAAGGCTGAAGGTCACATTCACAATGATTTCCAGAAACGATGCCCACATTATCAGCTTTGTTTTTTGAAGTCCGATCAGGATAGTTTGAGGGAACAAAAGTCTGCTGACAATCAGGAGTAAATAAATATTAAATATTGTGGCGCTCTCAGCAAAACCCACATTAAAAACTACCGGAAAAGCCCAATGCGATACAAGCATTAACAATCCTGAAAGTGGAAACATCCAGTTTCCGAGCTTTTGTGCATTGTGCCTTATCTTTTCGAGATTAAATTTCAGGTTTGAACGGTCGGAAAAACCGGGCAACATGGATGTGCTGAAAGCGTTGGCCATCAGGAGAACCAGCGGAAATTCGCGTGCCCCGTACCTGAAAACTGCAAATGTAGCTTCGTCAAAATACGAGGTGACAATAAAACTATCGATGTATTGAGCCGATCCGCTGAGGAACATTGATAAAATGAGCGGTGATGAACTGCGCAGATGCTTTCGGATAAATGACTGGTCGAAAGTTGGGGCAGCGTTTTTGAAAAGCAAAACCAGCAGCCATCCGAAACGAAAAACGGCGCTGGCAATAAGTCCGGCCAAACTGTATTCTATTGAATAACCAAAAACAGGAGGAATAATTACCAGAAAGAACATCAGGAAAAAAGAACATCCACCATAAATTATCATCTGTTTCCCTTGATTCTTTATCAGGTAAATGTATTCAACCAAACTGGCCGGTGTGGAAATTAAAAGATAAATTAACAGATAAGATAAATAGGGGACGGAAGGTTTTTTCAGTAAAAAGCCTGAAATGGAATGTTCAAAAACGAGTAGGAATAAGCCTGCCAAAACTGACAAACCAGTAATTAAATAAAATACATTGAATAAAACAGGTGATTTGCTCGTTATAGTTTCATTGTTTACAAGCGGCAGGAAGCCCTGAATCAAACCGTTTAACCAAAAAAAACTGACAGCTCCTGCTATCAGTAGAAAAGTTTCATATTGCCCGATTTCAGAAATTGATAAGCCTGATTTTGCAAATACAATACCAATAAGCATCAGGGTTGAAAACCGCAAAAGCTGAAAGAGCTGCAAGGCTGAAATATGGCTGAATTTTGGTCTCAATAGAAAATAAATTTTCAGGAATATATTATTCCAAATTGCCCAAAACTACGATAAAAGCATGAGAACATAAAAACAATTTTCTTCTTACCCGATTACTCCCAATGAAACCAAAAGAATTCCGAATAGGAGCAGGGCTTTGGTGGTGCTGATTGGTTTGATCGTTGGGTTCATTGGATATTGTGGGATATCGTTATCACCACATTGCCGGTTTTCTGGCCGGTCTCCACATATTTGGTGGCTTCTACAATTTGCTCCATCGGATATTTTCTGTCGATTACCGGTTTGAATTGTCCGCTTTCAACCAACTCTTTCAGGAAAACAAC
>Ga0351946_1054_pt1 | contig 14650 bp, 11 predicted proteins | sample BONcelT113001F15_FD_206832 | JGI IMG/M metagenome (GOLD analysis project Ga0351946, IMG submission 206832) | Enriched cells from coal bed in the Powder River Basin, Montana, United States - BONCAT cells T11 rep3 HSBNCT.T11.300.1.F15 ...
AAATACATCCGTGCAAAGCAAGGCTTTGACTTTGGCAGAATCGTTTAAAATTTAAATTTAAAGTGGTTTATTTATTTCTGCTGAAACTGAACCTGATAGTTGGCATCAAACCTGAAGATTCCTGTAGTTTTATTGACCCCTTCGGTACTGCTGAATGGGCGTGTTTGTCCTTTTAAAACAAGTTGACTAACATGGCTTTCGGTCAGTTTTTTATCCTGAAGTTCAAATGGGATGCGGAGTTTGCATCCACCCCTGAAATTGCTGCATCCCCACGCCGTGTTTCCTTTTACTATTTCGCCAATTTTGCAGGATGGACAAACAAGCTTTTCCGGTTCTGCTTCTGCAAATGTGATTTTGAAGTCGTCAGTAAGCTCAAGAAATCCATCAACTGTTTCGTTTTCCTGCTTGAAACCTTTGATCAGCGAGGTTTTTCCTTTTTCAGCCAACCTTTTAATTTGCGCATCGGTAAGCTTTTTATCCATAAATTCGAAAGGAATGATAAACCGGCATCCGTCTTTCCAGGCTGAACAGCCCCAGGCATTTTTGCCTTTTTTAAGCGTTCCTTTTTTACAGGCCGGACAGGTTGTTTCCTGCGGTTCGGCAGGCGCAGCTTTTTCCTTTTTCTCCGGAACAACAGGTTCTTCAGGAGCAAGAGCAAATACTTTTCTCGGCGAGTGTTTCACCTGATCGACCACCTCTGCAACCATTTGTTTCATTTCTTCCATAAAACTGGCCACATCATATTGTCCGGATTCTATGAGCCTCAACTTCTTCTCCCACTGACCGGTGAGTTCAGCCGATTTCAGCAAATCATTTTCAATACTGTCAATCAGGTCGATTCCGGTTTGGGTGGCAACCAACCGTTTACCTTCCTTCTTCACGTATTTTCTCCTGAAAAGTGTTTCGATGATATTGGCGCGGGTGGATGGCCGGCCAATGCCGTTTTCTTTCATCAGTTCGCGGAGTTCTTCGTCGTCAACACTTTTTCCGGCGGTTTCCATAGCACGGAGTAAAGTTGCTTCCGTCAGATATTTAGGCGGTTGTGTGTATTTTTCGAGCAAGCCCGGTTCGTGAGGTCCATGTTCGCCGGTTACAAAAATCGGCAGGATATTTTCATCGCTTTGAACCGGATTTTTGTCGTTCATATAAACGATTCGCCATCCGGGAACCAAAATTTGTTTTCCGGTAGCTCTAAAATCGTGCGGACCAACTTTGGCTTCCACCGTAGTATTTGAAACCTTACAATCAGGATAAAATACTGAAATAAAACGTTTTGTGACCATATCGAACACCTGCTTTTCCTCTTTGTTCAGGTCGAGGCGCGTTTGTCCGGTTGGAATAATGGCATGGTGATCGGTAATCTTTTTATCGTCGAAAACCTTGTTCGTTTTGCGGATCGGTTTTCCCTGAAGTAAAGGTTGTGTGAGCGTTTCGTAGCCTTTTAACTGTTTCAGGATGCCCGGAACTTTGGGGTAAATATCTTCGGAAAGATAAGTGGTATCCACACGCGGATAAGTAGTCAGTTTTTTTTCGTAAAGCGATTGAATTGTTCGCAGCGTTTCTTCGGCGCTCATGCCGTATTTCCGGTTGCAATCCACCTGAAGCGAGGTAAGGTCGAACAGACGCAACGGTTGCTCAATGCTGTTTTTAGTTTCAATTTTACCGATTACCAGATCGAAATGGCTAATTTCTTCCAGCACCTGAGCGGCATCCTCCCGATTCTGAAACCTTCCGGAAGCAGCTGAAAAAGTAGTTTCGCGGTAAATGGTTTTGATTTCGAAATATGGTTCAGGTTTGAATGCATCAATTTCTTTCTGGCGGTTCACAATCAGCGCAAGTGTTGGCGTTTGCACCCTGCCGATAGAAAGAACCTGTTTATTCTGTCCGTATTTCAGGGTATATAAGCGGGTCGCATTCATTCCCAGCAGCCAGTCGCCAATAGCGCGCGCACTTCCGGCGGCATACAGATTATCGAACTTTCCGCCTGGCTGCAAATGATTAAAACCTTCCCTAATGGCTTCCTCTGTCAGCGACGAAATCCACAAACGTTTAACCGGAGCGGTACATTTTGCTTTCGACATTACCCATCGCTGAATCAATTCCCCTTCCTGGCCCGCATCACCACAGTTTATAACCTCTTCGGCGGTTGACATCAGTTTTTCGATAATCGCGAATTGCTTTTTTACGCCATCGTTCTCAATAACTTTAATTCCAAACTTAGCCGGAATCATTGGCAAATGATGCAAACTCCATGATTTCCAGAGATTGGTATAATCGTTTGGTTCTTTCAGGGTGCACAAATGTCCGAATGTCCAGGTAACCTGGTATCCGTTGCCTTCGAAATAGCCGTCCCGACGACCATTGGCGCCAATTATCTGTGCCAGTTCTTTGGCTACACTGGGTTTTTCAGCAATGCAAACTTTCATGTTGAGTAATTCCAAGTTCCAGGTTTCAAGTTTGCCTTGAATTTGGTTATTGAGTATTGGACGTTGGATATTTTGATTGTTGTTTTACTCAGCAGGTGACTTAAAGTCACCTGCTGAGTAGCTATTTGATTGATCTATTCTGAAACCAGTAGCCGGATTCCATTTTCTTCCAGCGCAATTATTCTCTTTTTGTACAATGTTCCAATGGCAGCTTTAAAGTTTTTCTTGCTGAATTTGAATGTCTTATATATTTCTTCAGGAGAACTTTTATCGGTCAATGGTAAATAACCTTCGTGTTTCTGAAGTTCTGCAATGATCCTGTCGGCAAATTCACTGATTTTTTCGTAACCTGATTTAACGAGACAAAGGTCAATTTTGCCGTCAGTCCTGATTTTCTTGATGTATCCCTGAATTTTGTCGCCCGGATTGAGTGGTTGGAAAACCTCATTTTTAAAAATAATTCCAAGGTGGCTATTGTCAATAATCGCGTTGTAACCCAAATCTGATTCATTCACAATAATCAGGTCAACTTCCTCGTCAATGTCATAATCAACCGGGATATTGTCCAGGAAATTTTCAATTTTTGAAGATGCGGCGATGCGTTTGGTATTGGTATCTACATACACATAAACCAGGTATTTCCTGCCTTCTTCCATTGGCTGGCGCTGCTCGCGGAAAGGAACAAACAAATCTTTCGGCAACCCCCAATTCAGGAAAGCGCCAACCGGAGTTACCGCGACCACTTCGAGCAAAGCGAACTCTTCGACCATTGCCAGTGGTTTTTCGGTCGTTGCTACCAGCCGGTCTTCCGAATCGAGATAAATAAACGCATCGATCGTATCTTCAGGTTGTGTTCCTTCCGGAACATAGCGTTTTGGCATCAGAATTTCGCCCAAATCACCACCATCGAGATAAATACCAAAATCCACTTCTTTCACCACATACAGGTGATTTATTTTTCCTATTTCAGTCATAGCACAGTTTCAAGTTTGGCTTCGACAAGCTCAGCCACCGATCCTCTTTTCGACGGTGGCTGAGCTTGTCGAAGCCTGTTATTAATATCTATTCCCATCCAGCAGCCAGAATATCGGCAATATGGATGGGTTTGATGGGTAAATTGTTTTTCAGGATGTATCCTTCCAGGTTCATAATGCACGACGATTCGGTGGAGATGATGTATTCAGCGCCCGTTTTCAGGGCGTTCTCCACTTTTTGTTCGGTCATGGCAGTTGAAATTGCAGTGAATTTCGCCGCGAAGGTTCCTCCAAATCCGCAACAGGTTTCGGTGTCTTCCATTTCAACAAGTTCAAGACCTTTTACTTTCGAAAGCAACAGGCGCGGTTCTTCACGAATTCCGTATTCACGCAAAGCGGTGCAGGCATCGTGGTAGCAAACCTTATGCGGAAATTCAGCTCCGAAATCGGTAAAATGCAAATGATTGACCAGATAATCTGTCAGCTCAAAAAGGTTACGGTTTAAGCGCTGGTAATCTTCAAATCCTGCCTGACCCGTTTTAAAAAGATCGGGATAATAATTTTTAATGAAACCGGTACAAGAGGCTGATGGACTGATGATATGCCTTTCGTTCGGAAAATCGCGGATGAATTTTTTCGCCAGCGTTTTGGTTTCATCCCAGTAACCGCTGTTAAACGCAGGCTGTCCGCAACAGGTTTGTTCCGGATTGTAATTCACTTCCATACCGGCTTTCCGCAGTAATTTTACCGTATTGAAGGCCGTATCAGGATAAATCTGATCGATAAAACAGGGTATAAAAAGATCGACAGTCATAGCTGATCATTATTTGCGTTGAAGTTACCAAAGACTTTCCTTAAAACAAAAAAGCCACCCGAAAGAGCAGCTTTTGCACGGGAGGAGCGACTCGAACGCCCGACACCTGGTTTTGGAGACCAGTGCTCTACCAACTGAGCTACACCCGTATCCTTTTTTGCGATGGCAAATATAGTAATTTGTTTTATACAACCTAAAAAAAAACATTACTGACACACAAAATGCTGCATTCTTCGGTACTTTTACGGGTCGAAAAACAGGTGACATTTTCATAATCAAAAGGATATAGCGGATCAATTTTTATCTGGGTTACGAAAAAAGTAATTCATCAACGGTAAATCATTTCTCTAAAAATGACAGAAATGTTACATTCTTGTTACGTATTTATTACAAACAGCTAAAAAAAAAGGATTAGTTTCGCACAACTTAATTAAAATCAATGATCTTAATTCAAAATACATTACAATCCTTTAAAAAAGTGACACTGGCCGATTTAGATCAGGTAAAACTCATGGATCGTACTGACAGTAAATTTTGCCTTCACCGAAGTCAATTGCCTGAAATTCTGGATGCTTTGAAACATGATTATTCGATTCTCGAAATTAAAGGCGAATCAATTTTTCCTTACGACACTACCTATTTCGATACTGCGGATGACCGGATGTACATTAACCACCAAAACGGAAAACGTAACCGTTATAAAATCAGGGTTCGGCAATATGTTGTTTCCAATGATAATTTTCTGGAAATAAAGTTTAAAAATAACAAGGGGAGAACACTCAAGGAACGTATTAAAAGGCAGGACTTCAACACGGAATTTAAAAACAATGAGTTCGGTTTTCTGGAAAATTCCTCTCCATATTCCGGTTCAGAACTACAACCGAAAATATTGAGTTTTTTTAACCGCATTACCTTGGTTGACAACGAATTTACTGTTCGGGTAACCATCGACACGCTCCCCGGATTTAAAAATGAGGAAAAGGAAATTATTATCAGGGATCTGGTTATTATCGAAATAAAACAAAACAAAAACGACAAATCGGCATTGATCAACCAGGTTTTGAGAAGTAAAAAAGTGAGAAGGCAAGGCTTCAGCAAATATTGCATTGGCCGCTCGCTTCTCGAAGAAGACATTAAAAAAAATAAATTCAAACCTTTATTAATCAAGTTAAAGAAAGAATACTTCAACTAAATTCTCAAACATGCAACTTTCATTTATTCTATTACAAGCCGCTCAATCCTTTGATGAATTGAAATTTCTGGGGATCAAACTTATTAATGTTGAGGATTTTGTCGAACTTCTTGTCAGGTTTGGCCTTAATTTGCTGGTTACTGTCTTCATCGTTGTTGGCTTGTATGCTAAATCCAGCAAACGCAAAGATTTTTATTTCACCTACATAGCCATCAGTATCGTTATATTTCTGTTGTGCTTTCTTCTGGAAAGTGTAAAAATAGAACTCGGTTTTGCACTCGGATTATTCGCCATTTTTGGGATTATAAGGTATCGGACAGATGCGATCCCAATTAAAGAAATGACCTATCTTTTTGTTGTAATTGCAATTTCGGTAATCAATGCACTCGCCAATAAAAAAATCAGTTACGCCGAATTAATTACAACCAACTTGCTTATCATGGTTGGTTTGTATATTCTTGAAAAAATACTAAACCTCAGACAGGAAATTTCGCAGCGCATTGTTTATGAGAAAATTGAAAACATGCATGCAGATAAAAAAGACGAATTAATGGCCGACTTGGTTGCCCGTACCGGAATAAATATCAAGCGCATTGAAGTTGACCGCATTGATTTTCTGCGTGATGTTGCAATTATCTATATTTTCTTCGATGTAAACGGCACTAAAAAACTGTGGTGATGAAAAAGACCAGGGTATTTCTATTTATACTAACCATTTTTTTTACAACTTCAACATTTGCGCAAAATGGCCCAGCCACCTGGTTCTACCTTGAATTCAGTAAAAAGATTGTTAAAAATCTGAAAGTTGAATTTAATCCTGAATTACGACTTCACGGAGGATTTGAAATGGATACTTACATTCTCGAAGGCGGATTGTCTTACAAACTGCACAAATATCTCACACTGGCAGGCTATTACAGGTATGAGAACGAATATAACTATAGAAATAAAAGACAAATCTATGAATGGGTTCCATCAAACCGGTTTGCTTTTGATGCCAAATCAGGTTTTGCCCTGAATCGTTTCAATGTCAAATTTCGGGTTCGTTATACCAACGGTTCAGATCTCGATCAAACTTCCGATAGTAAAAAGTCGTATTTCAGATACCGTGCAAAAATTGACTACAATATTAAAGGCAGCAAATTCACTCCGTTTGTTTCTGCGGAAGCCTTTCATGACTTGATTTTAAAAGATTTCGACAAAATGAGATATACCACCGGACTGGCATATTCAATTAATAAGAAAAATGAGATCGGACTATTTTACAGACTTCAGGATTACATAGAACCAGCAGACGCTTTAACTAAAAAAGAAAGCATAAACATTATCGGTATTGGCTATAGTTTAAGTTTCTAAAGGTTTGTGTTAAAATGCAGCAATGTTTAAATGGCTTTTAAACATTGCTGCATTAGTAATTTTAGAGCCGGACACCTGACTACTATTGCATCGAGAAAATTTTCATTATCCATTCGAAACATTTTAGAACCAATTAAAATATTGTAAAAATGAGAAGATTCACCTCTAGTTTAATTGCTTTAACCATTTTCGGTTTATCTCTTTCAATGAATTCGGTAGCTCAGAACGAAGCCCGCCTGATGCGGTATCCCGACATCAATAAAAACCTGATTGCGTTTGTGTATGCCGGCGACATCTGGTCGGTTGATTCAAATGGTGGCGAGGCCCGCCGACTGACTTCCCACCCGGGACTGGAACTTTTTCCGAAAATTTCGCCTGACGGACAATGGATTGCTTTTTCGGGCGAATACTCCGGAAGCCGCCAGATTTTTGTGATTCCCGCTAACGGTGGAACACCGCGACAGTTAACATTTTACAACTCAGTGGGTTTGATGCCTCCACGCGGAGGTTTCGACAATTCGGTGCTCGACTGGACCTCGGACAGCAAAAACATTTTGATTCGCGCCAACCGGACTCCTTTTGGCGACAGAAACGGAAAATATTACATGGTGAACATCAATGGCGGACTGGAAAACCCACTGTCAATAGTAAATGGCGGTTTTGCAGCTTTGTCGCCCGATGATAAAAAAATCTGTTTTACACCGATCGACCGCGAATTCCGCACATGGAAACGCTACAAAGGTGGCCGCGCTTCCGATTTGTGGATTTACGACCTGGAAAACAATACTTCGGAACAAATTACCGATTTTACAGGTACCGACCAGCTTCCTACCTGGTTTGGTGATAATATTTACTTTGCGTCCGACCGCGACCTGAAACTGAATATTTACGAATTCAATACCAAAACAAAAGCTACAAAACAACTAACTTCTCACGCCGATTTCGATTGTATGTGGCCTTCAGGAGAAAACGGACAAATGGTTTACGAAAATGGTGGTTACCTGTACAAACTGAACCTGCAAACCGGCAAGGAAGAAAAAGTGAATGTCAGCATACATTTCGACAACCCGAACATTTTGCCGTATTACAAAAATGTGAAGGATTTTGTGCAGGCTTACGAAGTTTCGCCAACCGGTAAACGCGCATTGATTTCAGCACGCGGAGATATTTTTTCGGTTCCTGCTGAAAATGGTTCAACTTACAACCTGACCAACACGCAGGGTATCCGCGAAGTTTATCCGCGCTGGTCGCCCGATGGAAAATACATTTCCTACTATTCAGACGCTTCGGGCGAATACGAAATTCACCTGCTCGAAAACAAAAAAGGAGCTACAGCAAAGCAATTGACCAGCGGCTCAACCGCATGGAAATACGATTCAGAATGGTCGCCAAACAGCAAATATTTGCTTTATTTCGACCGTACCCTTCAATTGAAACTGGTGGATGTGGAAACCGGAAAAACAACTGTGGTAACCAAGGCTGACCGCAACGAAATTCGTTCCTATTCATTCTCTCCTGATTCGAAATGGATTACTTACGACAAAGAAGGCGCAAACGGATTGGGCGCGGTGTGGGTTTACAACCTCGAAACAGCTAAAAACCATCAACTCACCAACGATTCATTCAACGACAATTCGCCCGTTTTTTCTCCTGACGGGAAATACATTTATTTCGTTTCTGACCGCGATTTTAACCTCGCTTTCTCCAGTTTTGAATTCAACTACGTTTATAACAAATCGACCAGAATTTATGCCATGGCGTTGAAAGCCGATGGCCCAAAACTGTTCAAAGACAAAAACGATGTTGAACCGGTTAAAGAGGCGGAAAAGCCAAAAGAAGAACCGAAAAAAGATAAAAATGCAAAAACTGAAGAAAAACCGGCAGTCAAAGAATCGGTAAAAGTTCAGATCGATTTCGATGGAATTAATTCCAGAATCGCCGCTTTCCCACCGAAATCAGGTGAATACCGCAATTTGATTGCTGTCGATGGTGGAATTTTGTACATCAGCGAAGGCTCGTTGCGCAAATTCAGCATTGAAGACGAAAAAGATGAAGAAGTGATGGACAAAGTGGGTCAGGCAGTGGTGAGCGCCGATGGAAAAATGATGATTTACCGTTCAGGAAAGGACTTCGGAATCACGAAACTGACAACCGGACAAAAATCGGGAGCGGGTAAACTGAACCTTGACGATATGGTGATGAAAATTGATCCGAAGAAAGAATGGGCGCAGATTTACACCGATGGATGGCGCATTTTCCGTGACTATTTCTACGTGAGCAACTTACATGGCATCGACTGGAAAGAAATAAAAGAACGTTATACGCCTTTGGTTCAGCATGTGAGCCACCGCGCTGACCTGGATTATATTCTGGGCGAAATTATTTCGGAAACCAATACCGGTCACGCGTATGTTGACTGGGGCGATTTTGAAAAAGTGAAACGTGTTGACACGGGCTTGCTTGGCGCTGAACTGAAAGCTGATCCAACTTCAGGAAAATACCAGATCGCAAAAATCTATTCCGGGGAAAACTGGAACGAAGCCCGCCGCTCGCCACTTACCGAACAGGGAGTGAATGTGAAAGAAGGCGATTACCTGATTGCCATTAACGGAACAGATTTGAACCTGAGCATGAACCCTTACGAATTGCTCGAAAATACGCTAGGCAAAACTGTTGAAATAACCGTTAATTCGAAACCGGAAACAGCAGGTGCCAAAACATTTACCATCAAGCCAATTGCCAGTGAACTGGAATTGCTCAACCTGAATTGGGTAAACGAGCGCCGCGCGATGGTTGACAAACTTTCAGGAGGAAAAATCGGCTACATTCATGTACCAAATACGAGTACCGATGGAAACCGCGAATTGTACCGCGGAATGTACGCTTACCACGAAAAAGAAGCGCTGATCATCGACGACCGTTACAACGGCGGAGGTTTTATTCCTGATGTGATGACCAACCTGCTTGAGCGTAAAACACTTAGCTACTGGCAGCGCAGCGGTTTGTCGGCCATGAAAACTCCGGGCGTGGCACACAACGGCCCGAAAGTAATGCTGATGAACGGTTATTCTTCATCAGGAGGCGACGCATTTCCTTATTACTTCCGCAAAAAAGGTCTGGGACAACTGATCGGTACCCGGACATGGGGCGGACTGGTTGGCATGTCGGGAAATGCAGGACTGGTTGACGGCGGTTACATTGCTGTTCCGCGATTTGGTATTTACGACGAAAACGAAGAGTGGATCATCGAAGGCATTGGCGTTTCTCCCGACATCGAGGTGGTTGACCGCCCTGAGCAACTGGCAAAAGGTATTGATCCTTGCATCGAAAAAGCGGTGGAAGTGTTGCTGAAACAACTTCAGGAAAACCCTGCTAAAAAGGTAAATTCCCCTACTCCACCCGACCGTTCGAAATGGAATGAACAGATGAAGTAATGAAGTAAAAACTGTTGAGCCAAGCTCATAAAAAAAAAGGCATCGTTCAATAATAAAATTACTGAACGATGCCTTAATATTTACATCATTCCTACTTAATCTCTGAGCAAGAAAATGCCCGGATAACCAATGAGAAAAGCAATGCTCATCCCGAATTTATTCCTCACCTTTCCTGAAATCCAGGTATAATTTTCACTTTCAACTTCAAGCGCCATCTGCAGCAATTCATCGGGCTTGTATAACCTGATGATGGAAAAAACACCGTCCCAAACGGTACAAAAAGGGATGACCGGAATCAGGTAAGTAAAAAGCAACCTGGAAATACTGAAGGGTCTGAAAAAAGGAGTACACAAAAATAACAGAAGTGGATGAATGATGATAATTAGAAGAATCATCCAGACGCTTTTGTTGCCGCCATCGAAAATCCCAATTCCGCAGCGGGCTTCAACTGCATTTAGTAAAACCATTTTAGCCGTTTTCCGGTCGAAATGATGAAATCCTGAGAAAATAGTTCGAAAACCTTTTGCTTCGGAAGGCACATTGATTGCATCAACTGGTTTGCTGATATAAGAAATACCTTTATTCGTTTTAATTTCTAAATGCTTATAATACAATACATTAGGATACAAATCAGATAAGTATATTTGGATATTCAGTTTAGAAGTATGTTTCAAATTTTCGTAAATACTTTCCATTGCGCCTCCACTTCCGGAGCATAAATCGAGTATTTGATTGGTTTTGGACTTTACAAGTGCCTCTTTTAACAATGGCAAAACCGGTTGGTAAAGCTTAAACGTAACGAACAAAAACCGGAGATAACCGGTCATCCAATCCCGGAACATTTCCGGAAACCATTTTTGATCTTCAAATTCGAAACCCCGGAAATTCATCTGTTTATAATTTGATTTTTAATTGTCAGATGGAACTCGCCAATGATCATTCTCCTATTTCCGGACTAATCGGGATGGCTCGTTTCATATAAATATTTTTTGCAGATAATTGTCAAAACTTGCCGAATTAAAATCCCTGCTTCTCCATGCAATGTATAAATCAGGACGAACAAGGTAACAACCTTGATTTTCAATACCAAAGCGTTTAAACAGATTCTGAGATCCGGGTTCGCAGGAAATGTATTTCACTGAAATAACTTCACTGAATTTATCCAAAACCAAACGAAATGATTCAGGAAAAATTTGTTTTCCGAAAACAAAAAGATGATAGGTTATAGAATCCAGTCCGCCGTAAATAGCGCAGGTTTTGCCGCCCATTTCATAAACTAAATGAGGTAGCCGCTCTCCGGGTTTTGGCGCGTGAGCCGGAAAATTTTCCATCGAATCATGCATCAAATTTTGTTTGTATTTTATACCGATTCCTGAAATTGAAGTAAAAATTTGGTTTCGAAGTCCTGTACTATTTTTAAACTTTCGCAAAAAAAATGGCAATAGTAACGGAGCAAGTTTCAAACGCAGAAACCTTAACGGCATTGAATTGGAAGTCATAAATGAATACGCAAAATCGGTAGATCTGATAATCTTTTGCGCCAAAGGCCGGCGTTCCTCCTGGTAGCTTTCCAAAATGTTTTCAGATGCTTTTCCGCGGATGTAAAAAGCCAGCTTCCATGCCAGATTGTGCGTATCCTGAAGGCCGGTATTCATGCCCTGCGCGCCAACCGGACTATGAACATGGGCCGCATCGCCAACCAAAAAGCAGCGGTTTTGCCTGAAAGTTTGGGCACAGCGCGAGTGCGACCGAAACACGGAAAACCATTGCGGATTCCGAAGTTTTATTCCTGAATGAATATCACTTTCAAAGAAGTTGCTGACATCGTTGAATCCAACCTGTTCTTTCTGTTGAATTACCGGGATCAGGCCATCCACCCGCCAGCGATTTTCGGGCAAAGGGAAAAATCCGGCTGTATGGGTTGATGTAAATGAAAAGAAAATTTCGTTGGTAGAAAAAGGCAATTGGGCTTCGCAGTCGGTAATGAAAAGTCGGGCAAGGTGTGTTTTTCCCGGAAAAGGAATATTCAGTTTTGTCCGAACAAGACTATTGTTTCCATCAGCGCCAATCAAAAATTTTGATTTTACAAGTTCAACCGTCCCGTCCGGTTTTTCTATTTCCGAAGTAATTAACTCTTTTTCAGGAGTAAAATTTACCAGCGTTGAATTGTTCTCAACCGAATGTCCGCGATCTTTCAGAAATTGAATCAGCAGGTTTTCAGTTTGCCATTGTTCGATCATCAAAAGGAAAGGGAAACGGGTTAAATCCTTGCCCAAATCGCCGATATCAAGCGTGTAATTTTTGGGCTGATTGAAACGGATGTTAATTGTTTGCGCAATAATCCCTGCTTTAAGGGCTTTTTCGGCAATGCCCATTTGATGAAATATTTCCAGGGTTCGGGCATGAACGATCAAAGCTCCGGAATGCCTGACAGGCGAAGCTTTTTTGTCGATGATCCGAAAAGAAATGTTGTGCAGAGCCAGTTGACAGGCCATCATCAAACCTGCCGGTCCGGCGCCTGAAATCAGAACATCAATGGAAGAATCATTTTGTGTCATTTTGTGCAGTTTTTGCTACGATTAAATACCTGAAGGCCCACCGCCATTGTATAGATATTTCTTTTATATCAGCGCTTTGAAACAACTCATCCAGTTCAATCCGGGTAAACGCCCGCAAGACCGAAACTGGTCCATCGTGTTGTGATAAAGCTGATCCGTGCAGCAATCTCGTCAGAAACCAGACACTGTAATAGGCAATCGAACTTCGCTGCAAATCGTTGATTACAAAACCATCCCGTGCGTAGATTTTCAAATATCTGAAAAGTTCAATCAGCTCGCTGTCATTCAAATGATGGCAGAAAAGTGAGCAATGAACGATGTCAATGGTCGGATTTGTCTCCAGAAAATCCTTGTAGTCGCTTGTTATTCCGGAAATTTCAGGATAATCAGAACAATTTTTACCCAGATATTTAATCGCATCAGGATTTCTGTCAATTCCGGTAAATTTTACCTGAAATTTATTCGAGCGTGCCCAACGCGCAATGTATTTCAGCACATCGCCGCTGCCACAGCCCAAGTCAACAATGTGATAAACTTTTTGCTGATCGGTCAACAACTGTTTTATTCCTGAAATTGAAATGGAATGGCCTCCAAGGTAACGGTTCAGAATGTCAAGTTCGCCCAGGTTTTTATGAAGTAATTTGATGGGAATATCCGGATCGTCCATCATTTCAGGCTGACCGGACCGGTTTTTAAACGAAACCATGACAGGTCATTGAAGCTGTTTCGATACTGATTCCGGGGCCAAAACCCAATGCAAAAAGTGTTTCTCCGTTCTGCGGATTGCTTTTAAATATCTCGTTCAGTACAAATAAAATAGTGGGCGACGACATATTTCCATAATTCCGCAGCACTTCATAAGAATGTTTCAGGTCATCGTTCTTCAGTTGTAAACCGCGCTGAACGGTTTCAAGTATTTTTTTTCCGCCCGGATGCACTGCCCAATGGTCGATATTTTCAGGTGTAAGTTGCAGTTTTTCTTTAACCACAGCCATTAATCTACCAAGTTCCTGACCAAAAAAATCAGGTATTCCGGCATCCAGTATCATTTCAAAATTTACCGGAGTAATGTTCCAGCCCATTAAATCTTTTCCTCTTCCAAAAAGCATCGATGAAAATCCATTCAGTAAAAAACCTTTCAGATTTTGTGCTCTGGCAACCGCATCGGGAACCATGATTACCGCAGCAGCGCCATCACCAAAGATCGTATTTGAAAGTAAATTGTCGATATCGTTTTTAGGTTGAAAATGAAGTGTACAAAGCTCCACGCAAACAACCAGCACACGGGCATCGGAGTTTGACTTCACAAAACTGTCGGCAATTTTTAAGGCAGGGAAAGCGGCGTTGCAACCAATAAAGTTAACCGAGGTATGAAATATATCAGGAGGAAGTTCCAATTTCTGCATTAATTCGGTATCAAGTCCCGGATTATGCAATCCGGTACAGGTAACTGTAATGAGGTGGGTTATGCCGAATTCTGCAATAGAAACTGAAATGTTTTTAAATGAATTCTCGATTGCCTTCACTGCAAGAGGCAATGCATTTTGCTTAAAAACATCAATCCTTTCCGACACCATTGGCATTTCGTGCGTGAGCGGGAAAAGCTTACGCTCATCGCTGTCAGCAAAATCAGGAACTACCGAATACCGGCAATTGATGGCGCTTTGGTGAAACAAAACATTCAATTTTCGGGAAGCAGTCGGATCACGGTATTCTTTGTGCATAAACCCAAGAGCCGCATCCTGCGTAATTGAATATTCAGGAACAGCGGTACCGATTGAAATTATCCTGCTTGCTTTAGAACCAGTTTCCATAACGATTGACAATTAAAAGTAAAAAATACAGGTTCATCGTAGCGGAGGTCAATGTATTCATAGCCATTGCATTTTCAAAATC
>Ga0351946_1055_pt1 | contig 14331 bp, 9 predicted proteins | sample BONcelT113001F15_FD_206832 | JGI IMG/M metagenome (GOLD analysis project Ga0351946, IMG submission 206832) | Enriched cells from coal bed in the Powder River Basin, Montana, United States - BONCAT cells T11 rep3 HSBNCT.T11.300.1.F15 ...
CAAATAATTTTCAAATACTTTATTAGCAACTAAGATTTCTACTATTTAATTATAAAATTTACTTTATCAGCGTTCATATTTGAAAAAAGTATTCCCGATAAATCCACATTGCTCGATTTTAATGGGGAAACAATTATATGCTCAGTTGCGTGTAATTTTGTTGGTCCGAAATAGACGGTATCACAATCCACAACTATATTAACTAATTTCCCGTAATTCTCGATTAAAATTCTTGACTTTCCGCCGAGTTTCGCTTTTATTGAGTCAACTTTCGTTAAACTAATATTATTTTCATTAACGTAACATCCTTCGGTAGTAAAATCAAACGTTATAGATGGATGTGTGTCGTAGGTATCCATTATAGTTCTGAATGCGAACCTAACTCCATTGCCGTCTAAAAGGTTTGTGGTCATATCGGCTTTAAATTGAGTAATGCCTCCATAACTACAAATCAAATCCACCATACCGCTATCATTAATTTTCAAAGCATTTTTTGCATATACATCGACATTATCTAAGTTTCCGATTATCAATCCACTAATCTCTTCGCTATCTACCGCCCTTGGATTTAGATAAAATTGGTCGGGTGAACAAGCAATTATTAATGTAAATAAAAGTATAAGTATATTTTTCATAATTTTCATCCTACTTTTTATTATACCTCAAATGTTCAGGGAAAAATATTCTGTCGCTGATATTCAAACTAAATCCAAAATATGGTCTTGAAAAATCTCCGGGTAAACCAAGTTCATCCGTAATTTCTTCACTAAATCCCAAATCAGTAGTACCTGTAGCAAAGCCAAACACCAAACTAATATTTAACATTTCGGACAAAGCCAAATTCACTCGTCCTCCAAGATTAAAGAAATTCGAAGGAAGATAATTATACTCAATGAATGGCTCAAGACTTAGTTCATCGGCAATTAAAGTTTGCCAGTAACCAACCCTAATCGGAAGAACTCCAACAGCCCATTCATTTTTTCCAAGTAACAAAATATTCAGTAAACTTGTGCCTGCATAAAACTGATTATTTAAAAATGGAATTGCAATTGATGCATTTGCAATTTTAATAGACATTCCTTTTATAAAATTTTCTTTAGCAAGAGTATCGCCGCTATCGAAAACAGATTTTTCGGCAGTCGAACCTAATGCACTCATTTGTATTACACCTATATTCCAGGAAGAGTGTTCGTGGTCTTTCCATTCTGTTTCAGTCTCTTTAACTAAGTTATGAAAATCAAGGACAGACACACCTATTCCCAAATAGGGGAATACCTGACTTATAGATTTTTTGGGTTCATTACTCCCATCTATTTGTGGACTGCTTTCGGGATTCATACCAGCAACTAAACCCAAATATGTTCTAAAATTTAATCCACCAAGAGAACCAATATCTAAAGACCCGGACAAATTGATGTAGCGAGATGGCAACCAACCTAAACCTCCGGCAAGCGTTACAGATACATAGGGTATATCTTCGTATAAATAAAATCTTTTTCTTAAGTAAGGAGTAGCAACACTAAAAAAAGTATAATTTGTATAAGCATTTGGAACTATTATCTCTAACCCATTGACCCCCAATGTCCAATTTTTTGAATCTCTGAACCATCTTAAGCGATATTCATATAAGCCGAACCTATAAATTCCTCCTGAAAAAAGAGCATCTTCATCTCCGGTGTACTGGTCATTCAGATTCTTAGGGTCGGGATATAATCCGAAAAGTCCTGCACCAAGTTTATTTTCAGATGAAGAACCAATTAATCCGACACCTTCAAAAAAGCCCATTCTTATGAAATCAGGGTAATGCCGTTCAACAATACTGTCTGTTTGAAGCATATCCCTTGTATTATTTAATGTCCTCGAAGATGGCACAATTTGACCATTATCCCTGTTACCCGGAGCATTATTGACAAAACGCTCATAAGTAGTGTCACGAACTGTGATAGTATATGTATCTGTTTCAATACGAGTATGCCCGCATCCAATGATACTAAGTATCAGTCCGCTTATCGAAATTAAGAAAATCAACTTTTTCATAATTTTTTTACTATTTTTTTTAATAATATTTTTCATATTAGTACCTTTTATTCTGCTATAACATTTAAAGTTACAAAACCACTTAATTCTGCATAAATTTTATCACCTGATTGAATTCTTCCAACTCCTTCCGGTGTGCCGGTAAAGATGCAATCACCTTCTTCAAGTGTAAATATTTTTGAAAGATATTCAATCAAGGTTGCAACCGAACGCTCCATAAATTTTGTAGAGGAGTTCTGTATGATTTCATTATTTACTTTTAATATTAATTCAAAATTGGGAATTTCTTCACCGAATTCTTCAGCAGGTATTACTTCAGATATAGGTGCAGATGAATAAAATCCTTTTGCGACTGCCCATGGTTCACCTTTTTCCTTTGCTTTAAACTGGATATCACGCATAGTAACATCAATCCCTACAGCATAACCTGCGATATACTCTCTTGCTGAAGAAGCCGGAATATTTGCACAATCTTTACCGATTACCACAACTAATTCCACTTCGTGATGAACATTGTTTGACATTGCCGGAAGCTTTATTACCCCACCATTTTCGATATAACTGACAGGTGGCTTAATAAAAATTATTGGTTCTTCGGGAATTCCTCCACCGAACTCAGCGGCATGTTTAGCATAGTTTTTCCCTATGCCGTAGATAGTTCTAACTTCAAGTTTTTTTCCGTTTTTAAATTTAAATTCTCTCTTCATAAATATTCCTTATTCGGGTAATTTTGGATATCCATCCATATTTTTTATTAAAGAATCTCTTTTTTCTTTCGTAAAACCATGTGAATTTTCGAAAGAGCGAAGAATAATATTATTTACTGAATTTGGGTTAGTCGAATCAGCCGTACTATATTCAAACTTCATCTTTCTGTATGATAGCGAAGGGTTACTATATATTTTCTGCATAATTTTACCCCAAAGCGGTGCCGCCGCATAAGAGGCATATCCGTAATCACTTGTAAACGTAACTCGTCTGTCATCAAATCCTATCCATAAACCTACTAACAACTCAGGCGTATATCCGATAAACCATGCATCTGCATAATCATTTGTTGTTCCTGTTTTTCCCGCGGCATCAACGTTTGGAAAGAATTTTCTCGCACCGCGTCCTGTCCCAAAATTAACCACACCCGACATCATATAAGTCATCATATCTGCAATTTCAGGACTACAAACATCAGTTGCCTGAACAGTGTTTCTCAACTTCATTATTATATTCCCGTGATAATCTTCTATGCCTTGCACTGAATAAGGTTTTATATGTATGCCCTTATTAACGAAAGTTCCAAATGTTGATATCATTTCCAAAGGTATCACTTCACCTCCTGCTCCCAGAGATAGTGCAGGTACGGAGTATAATGAAGAGCTAATCCCCATACGATAAGCCATTGAAACAACTTTATTTGGCTGAGTAACTTCCGTAATCAACCTTGCCGATACCGTATTTATTGAATTTATAAGTGCAGTATATAGGGTTACTGAATCATAGTCAATATTCTTTCCGGTACCTCTCGGTGTCCATTTTTCTCCATTATAAGGGTTAACATAAGTATAAGGAGCTCTTGACATTCTGCTTTCGGGAGTCATTCCGGCTTCCAACGCACAGGCATAAACAATAGGTTTGAAGCTCGAACCCGGTTGCCTTCTGATTTGCGTAGCATGATTTAATGAATGCTTGGCATCGGGATTTTCTTTCATAAATTTAGGTGAAGCACCTAACATAGCTAAGATATTGCCTTTGAAAGGGTCTAAAACAACAACGGCACACTGAACTGTAGTAGCCGCATTTTTAACTGAATCAATAAAATCTCTGTCGTTTCTATACTTACTCTCAATTTTAGATTTGTTTGCCTTATCTGCGACTATGTAATCTGCTCTTTTCCGAATTGCTTCAGTTATTAATTTATTCAATAATTCTCTGTTTCGAGACCATGACCATGCATTATCGAAAGTTCTTTGGAATTGTGTTATATGCTCTGTAACTGCTTCATTTACTGCTTTTTGAATTTTCGAATTTAATGTTGTATAAATAATTAATCCATCACGATATAAATCTTTGTCTTTTAATTTATTCTGGGTTAAATCCTGTCTAATCATTTCAACAAAATGTGGTGCAGTCATAAATCTTTTATGCACTGATACTTTTTTGTCAGCTAAATTGATTGATTCTTCCGAAGCACTTAGCATTTGTCCATGACTCAAATATCCCTGGTCATACATCAGGTCGAGCACAAGATTCCTTCTGCGAATTGCTTTATCCATATCCACCATGCCGTTGTAATTCTCAGGATTCTTTAAAATTCCAACTAAAAATGCACATTCACCTGTTGTCAAATCCTTTGGAGCTTTGTTAAAATAAATTTCTGATGCCACTTGAATTCCCCATGCACCTCGTCCAAATATTACTGTATTTGAATAAAGTTCCAATATTTCTTCCTTTGTGTAGGTTCTTTCAATTTGCATTGCTATAAAAGCTTCCTGAATTTTTCTTTCAATAGTAGTTCTTGGGTGTAAAAACAAATTTCGAGCTAATTGCATAGTCAAAGTTGATGCACCCTCTTTAACTCTTCCGGCAAGTAAATTTTTTATAGCGGCTTTGATAACACGAGATACATGCACTCCCCAGTGATTATAGAAATTTCTGTCCTCAACTGCGATTAGTCCATTAATAAAATCCTTCGGAATACTATCATAAGATAAATATATCCTTCGCTGAACAGAAAATAAATCCAGTAATTCACCATCAGAACTTATAACCTGAGTAGCAAGATTTTGACTCGGGTTTTCCAATTGGTCAATTGATGGCAATCCGTCTGAAGTTACAGATAAAACATAAAGCCATATTATTAAAAATATACCAACAATAATACTAATTAGCGTTATTAAAAAAATCTTTGCTGTCATAATATCCTAATTCCTAATCCTAATTATTCCAAATTTTTTGAAGTTCTACTCTTCTTAATCTCTTTCTCCACATTTCCGTATCCTCGCCTTGTCGATTCAAAAGTGGTTTTGATTTCCCTGCTGATTTTCCCTCAAGAATATCCTCAGGAACTCCTCTTTTAATTAACTCCGAAATAACAAATTCTACTCTTCTTTTTGCAAGACCAATATTATATGAATCCGTACCGACATCATCCGTATGTCCAATTAATTGTATTTTTTTCAATCTTGAAACTGATTTGATAATATTTTGAGCTAAAATATCCATCTGGATTTCCCAAATATCCGAACTTTCAACCCCATTGGTATCCAGAATATATCTGTATGGATTATCATGAACATTAGTTGGGAAATTTATTCTTAAAGTCAACATTTCCGGTATTTTAAAATCTTGTTTTAATACTTTGACAGTATCGAAACTTTCAACGAACACACTTGCCGATTCAAAGAATAAATCCTTTGCCTGAGCCAAAATATCATATTGAACTTCTTTTTCGAGCTTAACCTGATATTTTCCGTACTTATCCGTTTTGATTTCCTTGTAAACCGCTTTCTCTGGCATTTTAGTTATGCTAACTTCAGCTTCTTCAAGTTCTTCCAAAGTTACTCCGTGGAAAACAGTTCCTTCCAAAATAAAAGTTTGTTCAATTTCGAACTTTGGTTCTTCCATTTTGATATCAACTTTAACATCCGGGATAAAATCTTCTTGTTTTTTCTTATCTTTTGCGATTAAATCCTTTTTGCGTACCTCAAGTTTTCTTACGAAAATATCAAAGCCACCTTCCATAGATATTAAACTTGCCCTGTCCGCATCCTGATTCGAACTATAATATAAAATCGAATCCACATTGCCCGGACTACTCGGAAATAATTCATCATGAATTGTATTTAATGGAGGTCTGAGGTTCTTAGGTGCTGAAAAATAATCATCAACATATTGCAACTTGCTTAAATCATTAGCTTTAACAGCGAGCCAGAATTCATCGGAAATATCAACGGAAAAAATATCATATCCCCCGACTGTTTCATGTCCGGTGGAAGAAAACAATAATTTTTTTCTGCTAATATCAATAAATGGGGATATTTCATGACAACCGGTATTAATTTTTGCACCACAATTGATCGGTCTGCTCCATGAGCCATCTGATTGTCTGACTGAAAACCAAATATCCGTGCCTCCGAAGCCAACAATTCTATCACTTGCAAAAAATAAAACTTTACCATCTGAAGATATGCTTGGATGTGATTCCCATGTAAAATCATTTTGAGAAATTGTGCTTCCTAAGGATTTGATTTCACTAACATAATTACCGACTAAATTACCTTCATATAATTTTGCTCTGCCCAACATTCCTTCCGTAGGAGAAACGGAAAAAATAATATCTTTTTCTTTAATAGTCATCGCTCCGGTGTGACCACTCATAGGAATACCTAAACCCTTGTCAATTGTGCCTTTATTGTGCTTTATCATTCGAACCATCATCACTTTTTGCACATTTGATTCATCATACATTAATGCGGCATTTCGATTGTCAAAAAATGATAATGCCCAATCATTATCAATCGTATTGATTTGCTGAACTTTCTCAAAAGTATAATACGAATCAAGAAATTTATTCACTTCGTAGCTACTGTCATAAGGCATTCCCTGCCATTGATTCGGCAAACACACCCCTTCAGGAGGGATAGAACAATCAATTTCCTTAGGAGCAGTATTATATCTCATACAGGATGTCAATGACAAACCCAGCATGATAACTAATAATCCGAGCTTACTTCTCATAATCTTTTCTAATATATTGTCAACTTCAATTTCAAAAATTAATATATTACAATAAACAAAAATTCAATTTACAAAATTATTATAATATAATATATTAACTGTTTTCAAAAGAAAAAAATAAATTATCAATATTTTGCATAATTACTTAAAAAAAATTATTCAATAATCATCTTCTCTACTTCAATAATTTCACCACCGATACTCAAAGAAACAAAATACATACCCGCCGGCAAATTGCTTGCATCGAAATCAAAACTATGTTCGCCGCTTTCCATGAATTTATTTGTTATTAGCTCGCCTACTACCTGCCCTAAAATATTTGTGATTTGTAATGATACAAAATCCGGTTTTTCCAACTGGAAAGATATTACTGTTTTGTTTTGTATTGGGTTTGGGTAGATGTTTAAAATACTTTCAGTGTTATTTTGTTCATCAACGTTTGTTATTAAATCACTTATTTTTGCTCTGAATACTGAATTACCATCAGTTCCGGCAAAAATATAAGTACCGCTTGTGGCTACGCTCAAAACAAGTTGATTATTTAGTGTAGTTTGTTCCCAGCTATTTCCACTATCTGTACTTAAATGTACTCCTTGCAAAGTACTAGCAAAAATATTAGTACCGTTTATGGTTATACTATAGACACGTTGATTTTTCAATTGGGTTCGAGTCCAAATATTTCCATTATCAGTACTTAAATATACTCCTTGCAAAGTACCTGCAAAAATATTAGCACCGTTTATGGCTATACTTGAGACATCTTGATTGTTCAATCCCGTTTGTTTCCAGCTATTTCCATTATCGGTACTTAAATATACTCCTTCCCGAGTACCAGCAAAAATATTCGTACCGCTTATGACTATACTTGAAACATCTTGATTGTTTAATACAGTTTGTGTCCAGATATTTCCATTATCCGTGCTTAGAAAAACACCTTTATTTTTAGTACCAGCAAAAATATTTGTACCACTTATGGCTATGCTCTCAACAGATTGATTAATCATTGAGGTTTGTGTCCAGCTGTTTCCATTATCAGTGCTTAAAAAGACACCTCCATGAGTTCCGGCAAAAATATTAGTGCCGTTTATGGCTAAACTCTCTACAGATCCAATATTAAATGGAGTTTGTGTCCAGCTATTTCCATTATCCGTGCTTAAATAGACACCATTCCAATCAGTTCCGGCAAAAATGTAAATGCCTCCTATCGCTAAGCTTTGAACATTACCTGCATAAGGTCCATTACACTGCTCCCACTGCGAAAACAAATTAGAAAAATTGAGAATAAAAATCACAAGGATTATTTTCAAGATATTAGAGAGATTATTCATAATCAACTCACTCAATAATTAATAATATACACTTAGCAATACACATCCCAAATTACGAAACATTTCTTTATTTTGCAAAAGTATTTTTGGTTCATCATCATTTATGAGGGCAATATTTTTGTTGTATTGATTGAATTCCGTAGGAATGAAATACTAATAGCAATCAAATCAAATTTATGTTTTGAATTGCGTAGCAATGGAATATTAAAACGTGATATTCCATCCCGCCGGGGATTCTGTACCATCTGGTTATCATTTTGCTATTAAGATTTCACTACAATGTAGCTCTAAAACCTTCCAAATAGATAAATCAATTTTTGTATTGATTGAATTCCGTAGGAATGAAATACTAATAGCAATCAAATCAAATTGATGTTTTGAATTGCGTAGCAATGGAATATGGAAACGTGATATTCCATCCCTCTGGGATTCTGTTCCATGGGGCTATCATTTTGCTATTAAGATTCCGCTACTATGTAGCTCTAAAACATACCAAATTGATAAATTAATTTTTGTATTGATTGAATTCCGTAGGAATGAAATACTAATAGCAATCAAATCAAATTGAAGTATTGAATTGCGTAGCAATGGAATATGGAAACGTGATATTCCATCCTGCTGGGATTCTGTTGCATCGGGTTATCATTTTGCTATTAGTATTCCGCTACAATGTAGCTCTAAAACCTTCCAAATAGATAAATCAATTTTAACAGAGAAATTTAATTATTAGTATTTACCCACTCTAAATCATGAAGAGCCATTATTTATATTCAGATTAAACTTTTTCGAATAAAAATTAGTCTATATTAAAAGTTTAAATATTTATAATCAAATTTAGGATTAATTAATGATTAAAAGAACACTCCAATATTTTTCTATTAGGACACAAAAAAGACTTTTAGAGAATATGCTAAATATAAAATTATTAAAATTTTTACTGGTATTTATTCTAATACTCTTCTCAATTCCATTAATTGCTCAGGAAGAGTTTACTGTTAGCGGTTATGTAAGAAATGCTTCATCCGGTGAAGCTTTGATTGGAGTTACTGTTTTTGTTGACGGATTAAAAGCAGGTTCCAGAACAAATAGTTATGGATTTTATTCTTTAACACTTCCCCAAGGCAAATATAAAATTAATTATAGATATATTGGGTATAATCTATTTAAATTAGACATAGATTTAAATAAATCAGTTAAACAAAATATTGACCTTTCCGAGCAATCAATTCAAACAAACGAAATTGTTGTTACTGCCAAAAGGGGTGATGAAAATATAAAGTCTGCTGAAATCGGAGTGGCTCAAATTTCTCCATCTGAAATCAGGTCAATACCCGTGATTTTTGGAGAACAGGACATTTTGAAAAGTATTCAGCTATTACCCGGAATTTCTTCAACAAGTGAGGCGAATAGCGGATTTGTTGTTCGTGGTGGCTCACCAGACCAGAATCTAATCTTGCTTGATGAAGCTACGGTTTACAATGCTTCACATTTATTGGGTTTCTTTTCGGTATTCAATCCCGATGCAATAAAAGATGTTAAGATATATAAAGGTACTGCTCCTGCTCAATATGGTGGAAGACTATCTTCAATTTTAGATATTAAAATGAATGAAGGTAATTTGAAAGAATATGTTCTTAGTGGTGGTATAGGTTTGATTTCATCTCGACTTTCATTTGAAGGACCTATCGTAAAAGACAAAGGTTCATTTATCCTTACAGGTCGCAGAACTTATGCCGATATTTTTCTTGCATTAAGTAGTGATGAGAATACTGTTAATTCGAGCGTCTATTTTTATGATTTCAATATGAAAGCAAATTATATACTTGGCGAAAATGACAGAATTTTTGTTTCGGGATATTATGGAAGAGATGTTGCCAACATGAGAGACCAGTTCGGTTTTGATTGGGGTAACCTTACAACTACTTTGCGATGGAATCACATTTTCAGTGATAAATTATTTCTTAATTCTTCACTAATTTACAGCGAATATGATTATGTTGTAAATATAGACAATGGAGAAAATCTCATTGATATTACTTCCTCAATTAAAGATTTCAACTTAAAAGAAGATTTTCAATATTTTTTAAATTCCACTAATACTTTGAACTTTGGTTTTAATGCAATTCATCATACATTCAAACCCGGTGAAATATCCAATACTGATGATGTTGCAACAGTAGTAACAAATGTAGGTGACAAATATGCAGTGGAAACAGCTCTTTATTTATCACATGAATTTAACATTACTGATTTATTCAGTGTAAATTACGGGTTGAGATACTCAGGTTTTTTCAATTTGGGTCCAGGGACTATTTATACTTATGATGCTGATGGTGATGTAAGTGATGTGAAAGAGTATGGAGATAATGAGCTGATTAAACAATATGGTGGTATTGAACCAAGATTATTGATGACATATATACTCGATGAAACAAGCTCGCTTAAAGCGGGTTATTCAAGGAACTATCAGTATATGCACTTGCTTTCCAATACAACTTCAACGACACCTCTTGATATTTGGCAACCAAGTTCCAATAACGTAGAGCCGGGAATTGCTGACCAGTACTCAGTTGGATATTTCAGAAATTTTCTGGAAAATAATTATGAAACTTCGGTAGAAGTATTCTATAAAGATTTAAAAAATCAGATTGATTACCGAAATGGTGCTGATTTACTTTTGAATGATAAAGTCGAGGCAGAGTTAGTTTATGGTCGTGGCTGGTCTTATGGTTTGGAATTATTTATTAAAAAGAATTTCGGAGATTTTACCGGTTGGATTGGCTATACATGGGCTGTTTCGGAAAGACAATTTAAAGATATTGACAATGGTGAACCATTTCCTATGAAATATGACAAGACTCATGATATCTCGATAGTTTCAACTTATACTCCAAATGAGAAATGGACTTTTTCTGCAACATGGGTTTATAATACAGGCAATGCCGTAACTTTTCCAAGTGGTAAATATGAGTTTGGAGGTAAAACAATTAATTTATATACCGAACGGAATGGGTACAGAATGCCCGATTATCATCGTCTTGATTTAGCCGCTACTTATCATTTTGAACATAAGGGTAAATATGAATCGGACTTGAATTTTTCGATTTATAATGCTTACGGTCAAAAAAATCCTTATAGCATTAGCTTCCGTGAAAACGAAGATGACCCGACAAAAACTGAAGCTGTTAAAACTTACTTATTTACATATATCCCTTCAATAACTTATAACTTTAAATTCTGAGGTACAAATGAAAACAAATAAATTAATAATATCAATACTCTTATTGACATTCACATTACTTGCTTGCGAAGAAGTAATTGAAATTGACTTGAACAGTGCAAATCCAAAATTTGTAATTGAGGGTATAGTTACAAACCAATCAGGTCCATATTCCGTGAAAATCAGCAAGACAATAGATTTCTATAAACCGGGAACTTATCCACAAGTAACAGGAGCGAATGTAATCATCTCTGATGACAAGGGTAATGAAGAAATTCTTGAAGAGGTTACAGCGGGTTTGTACAGAACCAAATCTATGCTTGGGCAAGTAGGCAATACATATAAATTAAAAATTACAATTGATAATGAAGAATTCCAGGCGAATTCATCACTTCTTGAACCAATGCTGATAGATTCCCTATCTATTGAATTTCAAAAAGCGACCGGTGGCATTGGTGGGGGCGGAATGCACGGTGGTAGCGGAGAATCGTATATGCTTCATTGTCATTTCAAAGATAAACCCGGAACTAAGGATTATGCAATACTTAAAGTTTATAAAAACGATACAATTCTTGACAGAAATTTCTTATACGATGGCAAATTTACCGATGGTAGTAAAGTTGACTTCAATAGATTCGGCGGCAGATTTAATAAAGGCGATAGAATAAGAGTGGAACTTATTACAGTTGATAAACCAAGTTTCGATTTTTTCTCGACACTAAGTAATGTTGTTGCCGATATTGCAAAAGGTCCGGGTGGCTTCATGCAAACAGGTACTCCGGCTAATCCCAACTCGAATATTAGCAATAAGGCATTAGGAGTTTTCAGTGCAGTTTCAATTTCAACGGATACGATTGTTGTAGAATAAAAAAAATTACCAATTGGAGTAACAACCAATTGGTAATATTTAAATTTATTTTTAAATTGTTATCCCATCTGTTCTTCCTCAGAAATTACAATAATCTTATCTCCTTCAGAGAAGAATATTTGATTTGACTTCTTCGGATTAACTATAACCCCGTAAGCGAGAACGTATTCTTCCTTAGAAGGAGTTTTATTCTCCTGTAATTTATATCCTATAGCAATTTGATTTCTTTGTCTTGCAGATTCTAAAATAGTATAGAAGTTAACAGGTCTGCCTAATTCCACATAATTTTCAGCAGGTTTAATATATATAGCAGGACCGCCGGCAATAAACAAATCTTCGAACACAGTCTTAAGCTCTTTGTTCTCAGAGATTTGTGCCAACATCAAACTATCCAGTTTAACACTAACGATGAAGTCGTCGGTATGCGTAATTTCCGCTAATTTTCTGTTTCTGTCGTCCAACATCTCACTCACAATAGAGAAATTATGACCTTTTTTATCAGCAATATCACGTAAATGTAACAGAGTACTGAGTGTTCTTGCATCAGTTGATTGAACATCTGACAAATCAGTCTGACTAAGCACGATTATATGGTCATATTGAGCAATATTTAATTCATCCAAAATTCCTCTGTTCGTTGTATCACCATACCAGTATGAAACAGTTTGATGAGCAAGGTCTGAGCAATGCAAAGACAATTCAGTTTCTGCAACAGCATTCTCAGAAACGACAGTAATTTTTGAACCGGGCCATACATAATTATCTAATTCATTGATAATCAAAGGAGCTCTTCTGTTCCATCCTAAAATAAGAGTACTTTCGGATTTCGGAGGTACGTATTTCGGTGCAACTCTTATTGCTCCCGGGTCTATACCATATTCACTCATACCTGAAACAACAACCGTATCATCATCTTCCGATATGGCTATAACTTTATCTCCATCCTCAATTTTTGAGTTAAGTGGTGGTTTAATCAATATCTTGCCATTTTTCTTTCTGATACCAATAATTGCTGACTTCTCGTATGAAAACATGGCTTCTACAAATGTTTTACCAAACAATTTCGGTTCATCCTGGAAATATATTTCATCACCGCTGAAATCAAGTAATTCAGTAAAGACCACAGATAATCCGGGTTGACGGCAGGTTTGAGCTGTAATCCTTGATATTAAATAATCGAAAATAACCAATTGCACTTCATCTCTACCGGCAATTTCAGCAATAGCAACATTTTTAGGGTCTCTAATCTCAGCAGTAATATGGTATTTATGAGGATAAGGTTTCCTGCTCGGATTATTAGTAATAGCAAGAATAGTTTTAATCACTATTGAATCAGGGTCACCATATTCGGGAGCTAAAATAATTATTGATTTTGCTTCATTGAGATTGACTATCTCCAAATCAGTAATATCAATAGGAATTCCTGTCCTGCATATAATTCTTGTATTTTGCGTATCAGCAACTTTGGATTTAATCTCGTCTTCCATTTTAATTTTATCAATATCAGCCAAGATTGTAATACAAGGGTCTTTTTGGTTTTCATTTGCAATAACTAATTCCGAAATGATTTGAAAGACTTGAAAAGACCAACCTAAAATCACGGTTTGATTGCTTTCAACTACGAATGAACGCCCCTTTCTTAAATCATTCATTTTACGTGTTACACCACTATTGACAATACCTATCAAAGTACTTACAAATAAAATACCGCCAATAGTTGAAAGGAACATAAAAAATAAAAATCCATAATGCAGTGGGTCCTCGGATATTACTCCTCCGTCTAAAGTACGCAGGATAGTAACCCAAGTAACTTCAAAATAGTTATAACTTGATGTGTCTTCAATTCCCAAAACTTTATCATTTGGGATTGCACCGGTCAAATATAAAACTAGCGAAAGAAATAGAATAGATATAATTGCAGTACCAAACAATAGGATAATCGGTGCAAAAGTACCCTTTGACATTAGATTGTCAAACCTATAACGAATATGCTGAATAATCGTTGCTCTTTTCATAAATTCACTTCATTTATTATTAATAATTACAAAAAAAATATTATTAGTCTAATAATAACATATAAAAAATTCAATTTAATAATAAATTATATAAAGTGCAAAAGATTATTAAAAAATTACGGAATTGTTATC
>Ga0351946_1057_pt1 | contig 14296 bp, 10 predicted proteins | sample BONcelT113001F15_FD_206832 | JGI IMG/M metagenome (GOLD analysis project Ga0351946, IMG submission 206832) | Enriched cells from coal bed in the Powder River Basin, Montana, United States - BONCAT cells T11 rep3 HSBNCT.T11.300.1.F15 ...
GTTGATCGAGATAAACGGATTGGAATAGATCATCAGCAGTACCCCGATCAAGCCAAGGGAGGCTATAAGGGTGAGGACGGTCATCATATTCCAGAAGACGTCACTTTGTTGGCGGCGTCTGCGGCGTTTCATACGCCTATCCATTTCATCATGATCGGTAAAGTTCATACCTTGCTCCGCGGTCGATGTTGAGTGTGTTACTGCACCAGCACTTCGATGCTGCTGGCTGCCCGGGCAGCCTCAAGCCATTTGGCCAGCGCGGCCTCCTGGAGGATGCGCCTGCCATCCACAGAGAGCGGATGCTCGGGTTCGCGGTCTACAACGTAGAGGATGTGATAGCCGAGCGCGCTCTTGATCACCTCGGTATACTGACCGATTTGCAGCGCGAAAACCGCTGCATCCACTTCGGGCTGGGTGAGCGTACCGGCGGCGAACCAGCCGATATCTCCACCTGAGGTAGGATCATATACAAGAGCTAACTCTGCAAAATTCGTGCCATCTTTGAGTTTTTGCAAAGCATCCAGCGCATTGGCCTCGTCTTGCACCAAGATCTGCAAAGCGTGGATCTGTTCAGCAGTGGTGGGCACGGCGTTGATGATCTGATCGCGCTGCCAGACGGCGGTAATTTCGAGACGCAGGGCGGCTTTGAAAGCGTCGGCGGTGTAGCCGTTGGCGGCTCGCCACGCAGAAAGCTGCTCCGCGCCGCCAGCGTCAACGGCCAGCTTGTCGAGTCTGGCTTGCAGGGTGGTGTCATCCAGGCTGAAACCATTTTGGGCGGCGGCCTGGGCGAGCAGCAGCAGATCCACATAATTGTTGATAATGCGGTCGCGTTGCTCTTCGGGGGTGGTGACCACACCGAGTTCAGTTTGGGCTTGCTGCAAACGGGCGAGCTCCGCCTGGTAATCGCTGAGCAAGATGCCCTCGCCATTCACATTCACGGCCATGGGCAGCGGTATGGCGGTAGGTTCCAGGGTGGCCGTTGGCATTTCCGTCGGTGCGGCGGTGGGGGTGGCCTTGTTGCAGGCAGACAACATGATGAGCATCATCAGTATGAGAAAAAGATATCGTTTCATTTGTAAGATTATACTCTAGAAGAAAAAGTTCCCGAATTCTGTTTTTAGAATTCGGGAACTTGCACTAAACGTGATTAATGCAACTTCCCGAAATCTAATATTAAACAGTTCCCGAATTCTGGTTTTAGAATTCGGGAACTTGCTCTAAATGTGATTATTGCAACTTCTTGAAACCTAATATTCAACAGTGTTTAGGGTTAAAGTAACTCATAAATCCGCTTACAATATTTTCAGAACCCAACCCCCACATACCAGGGATTGAGGTGCAAATCCCCGGTATTCTCAATAAACAGTTCCCGAATTCTGTCAAAAACAGGTTTCGAGAAGTGTTTGAGGACACCGGGAACGTGCACCCACATGCGAAGCATAGGGCGGCTTGGTTTTGAGATTCCCGGTGTCTAGGGTTAAAGTAAATCTCACTAACTCATCTATAGAAACAGAAAACCCAACCCCCAGATACCGGGGATTACGCGAACTCCGCGCGCAAATCCCCGGTATTCTCTTAACGTTAAAAACAGTCTCCGAATTCTGGTTTTAGATTTCGGAGACATGCTCTCAACGTGATTAATGCAACTCCCCGAAATCGAGAAGCAGATTTCGGGGAGTCTTAAGTTTCTAGTAATCCATCGGGGGGCCGCCGGCGGGCATGGCGGGGGGGTTCTTGTCAGGCAGGTCGGTGATCAAAGCTTCGGTGGTGAGGATCATGGCAGCGATGGAGGCTGCATTCTCGAGTGCACCACGGGTCACCTTGGCGGGATCGCCCAGGCCGCCCTTGATCATATCGATATAATCGTCGCGGATGACGTCATAACCGACGTTGGTGTTCTTCTGTGCCTTTTGGGCAGCTTTGACACCTTCAACGATCACAGCGCCGTCTTTGCCGGCATTTTCAACGATCTTGCGCATGGGCATTTCGAGCGCCTTGCGGACGATCTTGACGCCGATTTGTTCGTCTTCGCTGTCGAGTTTCATGTCATCCAGAGCGGATGCGGCATTGATCAGCGCCACACCACCGCCGGGGACGATGCCTTCTTCAACAGCCGCACGGGTTGCTGAGAGGGCGTCTTCGACACGATGTTTCTTTTCTTTCAATTCGGTCTCGGTGGCTGCACCAACACGGATGATGGCAACGCCGCCGGAGAGCTTGGCCAAACGTTCTTGCAACTTCTCGCGGTCGTAATCGCTGGTGGTCTTGTCGATTTCGATGCGGATTTGTTCGATGCGGCCCTTGATCTGGGCTTCTTCGCCTTTGCCGCCGATGACGGTGGTGTTGTCTTTGTCGGCAGAGATCTTTTCGGCGCGGCCGAGGTCAGCGATGACCACGGTCTCGAGCTTGCGGCCGGTCTCTTCAGAGATGACCTGGGCGCCGGTGAGGATGGCGAGGTCTTGCAGCATGGCTTTGCGGCGATCGCCGAAGCCGGGGGCTTTGACGGCCAAAACGTTCAACATGCCGCGTAATTTGTTAAGGACAAGGGTGGCCAGTGCTTCGCCGTCAATGTCTTCAGCAATAATCACGAGGTCGCGTTTGCCGGTCTGGACGAGTTTTTCGAGGATGGGAACGATATCCTGGGCGGCAGAGATTTTCTTGTCGTAGATCAGGATGTAAGGTTCGGGGATGATGGATTCCATCTTGTCGGAATCGGTGATGAAGTAAGCCGAGATGTAACCGCGGTCGAACTGCATCCCTTCGACATATTCTTTTTCGAATTCGAGACCCTTTGATTCTTCAACGGTGATGACGCCGTCTTTGCCCACTTTATCCATCACGTCAGCGATCAATTCGCCAATCGAGGCGTCTTGAGCGGAGGTGGTGGCCACGGAGGCAATATCCTGGCGGGTTGAAATGGGGGTGGCGAAACCTTTGATCTTCTCAGAGACTTTGGCGGTGGCGATCTCGATGCCGTGTTTCAAGAGCATGGGGTTGCCGCCTGCGGCCAGGGTCTTGAGGCCTTCGGTCACGATGGAATGTGCCAAAAGGGTGGAGGTGGTGGTGCCGTCGCCAGCGATGTCGTTGGTCTTGGTGGCGGCTTCTTTGATCAATTGGGCGCCCATATTTTCGTAGGGGTCTTCCAACTCAATCTCTTTGGCTACGGTCACACCGTCATGGGTGATGGTGGGGGAGCCGAATTTGCGGTCAATGGCCACATTGCGGCCTTTGGGTCCGAGGGTGGTGACAACAGCATTGGCAACTACATCAATGCCGTTTTTGAGCTTGCGTCGTGCTTCTTCACCAAATACCAGTTGTTTTGCTGCCATAGGTGTTTACTCCTTTAATTGAATAATAGCGATTTAACTAACCAACAATTGCGAGCAGATCGCTCTCGCGCAGGATCAACAATTTCTTGCCGTCAACCTTGATCTCGGTGCCGCCATATTTGGCGAACAAAACGGTATCGCCGACTTTGACATCCATCTCAATGCGATCGCCGTCTTCATCACGGTCGCCGGGGCCTGCAGCCAGAACAACACCCTTTTGGGGTTTTTCTTTGGCAGTTTCGGGGAGCACGATACCACCCGCGGTGATTTCGTTCTCTTCGGTGGGTTCAACGATCACGCGACTGCCCAAGGGTTTCAAATTTAGCGCCATACTTGCCTCCTGAATAGGATTGTTAAGGATTTTTTGGATTTTAGCACTCACCTATAGCGAGTGCTAATTACACATCAATAATACCGTTGCTGCATTTGGGTGTCAAGAGGTTGATAAATTCTCTAATAAAGTTCTGATAAATTTCGGGGATCCGCTCGCCCGCCAAAGTTGCGAGCCCGTTGGTTTTTACGGGCGCGGCAAACTCTTTAACTTTAAATCTTGAATACGTTCGGGCGCGCGCAACAACCCCGGATGACGCGAATACCGGGATTCTCACATTTGAATCCCGGGGCCTGCACCCACATGCGAAGCATAGGGCGTCTGGGGTTAAACCCGTTCGGATCATCCATCCCGCCCACATACCTTCCCTTGTTGTATAATTCACTCATCAACCAATCATTCTCACGGGGAAATTATGCCGCTCAAAGAAGCCAAGGCGCGTATCAAAATAAACAACATGCTCATAGAATCCGGTTGGCGTTTCTTTGCTGATTCAAACGGACCCGCCAACATACAATTGGAGCTCCATACTAAAATCGCTCAACACCAATTGGACGCTTTTGGCGAGGACTTCGAGACCACCACGCATGGTTATCTTGATTTCCTTCTGCTCGATTCTAAAGGGCATCCCCTTGTGGTGCTTGAAGCCAAAAAAGAAGGTCTTAATCCGCTCACAGGCAAAGAACAGGCCCGTAAATATGCCCGTTCAGTGAACTGCCGCTTTGTCATCCTTTCCAATGGCAACATCCATTACTTTTGGGATCTCGAACGCGGCGATCCTTATGTAATCACTCGTTTTCCTGAACCTGCGTCTGTTGTGGGCTATGAAGCTCACAAACCCGACCCCGCCCGTCTCGCGGACGAGGTCATAAAAGACGATTACATCGTTCTCACCCAGCGCCCCAATTATGCCAGTGAAGCCGGCTGGAAGCTTGATGCCGAACGTCCCAAATTCATCGAAGAGAATAAACTCCGTTTCTTGCGTGAGTATCAATTGCGCGCAATCGTCGCGTTGCAAAACAGCGCCCGAACTGGAAAAGACCGTTATCTTTTTGAAATGGCCACCGGAACCGGCAAGACCATGACCGCCGCGGCTGTTATCAAACTCTTTTTGCGCACCAAAAACGCCCATCGCGTCCTCTTCCTCGTGGATCGTTTGGAACTGGAAAGTCAGGCACAAAAAGCCTTTACCTTCTTGCTTAAAAACGATTTCAAATCGGTCATCTATAAAGAAAATCGTGATGATTGGCGGAAGGCTGAAATTGTCGTCACCACAGTTCAATCACTGCTTTTCAATAACAAATTCCGCCGTCTTTTCTCTCCCACAGATTTTGACCTCATCATTTCAGACGAAGCCCATCGCTCCATCGGTGGCAATGCGCGTGCTGTCTTTGAATACTTTGTCGGCTATAAACTCGGACTCACCGCCACGCCGAAAGATTACCTCAAAAAACTGAACGCCAGTCAGAACGACCCCCGTGAATTGGAACGTCGCATTTTGCTCGATACCTACCGCACCTTTGGTTGTGATGATGGTCAGCCGACTTTCCGTTATTCCCTCATTGATGGTGTTAAAGACGGATTCCTGGTCAATCCCGTGGTGGTGGATGCCCGCACCGAGGTTACTACCCAGTTGCTTTCAGATAAAGGCTATGCAGTTCTAACCCAAACTGAAGAGGGTGAAGATCAAACCGAAATCTTCATCGGGCGTGATTTTGAGAAAACCTTTTTCTCTGAAGCCACAAATCGCATTTTTTGCAAGGCTTTTCTCGATAACGCTTTGCGAGACCCCATCAGTGGGGAAATTGGCAAGACCATCATCTTTGCGGTCAGCCAGAATCATGCTGCCAAAATTGCCCAAATACTTAACGAAGAAGCTTCCATCCGGTTTCCCGGCAAGTACAAATCAGATTTTGCCCTCCAGGTCACCTCCAGCGTCATGGATGCCCAGCAGTTCACTATCAACTTTGCCAATAATAATCTCAATGGGTCTGCCAACTTGCTCCCCGGTTATAAAACCTCCAAAACCCGTGTCTGCGTCACCGTTGGCATGATGACCACCGGCTATGATTGCACCGACATTCTAAACCTTTGCCTCATGCGCCCGATTTTCTCCCCCGCGGATTTTATTCAGATAAAAGGCCGCGGCACACGTAAACACATTTTTAATGCCGATCTCCACGATTATAATTTGGCCAATCAAATAACCACACAAGTCAAAGATCGTTTTAAACTCTTTGATTTCTTTGCCAATTGTGAATACTTTGAAGACAAGTTTAATTATGATGAAGTTTTAAAGCTTCCCAAACCTTCACAAAAATCATCAGGTGTTGAACCCGGCTCCCAGCCTGCTATGATCCTTGAATACGAGCGTCAGGGTCCCGATATGCTCTTCCCCCTCCGTGAGATCGCTGTGGGGCAGGATGGCATGCGCATTGACCGCATGTACTTCAACCGTTTTGAAGATGTACTTAAAGCTGATCCAATCGTTCAAAAAGGCGTTGAAGACCAAATGTGGGATCGCGTCTTGGATTACATCAAGGAAAATCTGCTCAATAAACCCGAAGAATACTTTACCCTTGAAAAACTCCGCAAGGCCGCCGGTGTGGATCGGCGTCTTTCGCTGCGTGAGATCATCGAAAAAGCTTATGGTTTCATCCCTGAGTTTAAAAGCAAAGATGCACTACTTGAAGAAGAATTTGCCAAGTTCCTGGCCGAGGTAAAACCAACCAACCCAGGCTCGATTTTGCCTATGAAGTATTATTTCAAAGCCTACCTGACAGACAGCCGTGTTCGCGGTATCATTGACTCCAAGAAACTCATAGAACTCAATACCAACCCAACCTTTACCATGCAAGATTACAAAGCAGTCCCCGAAGAGTGGCGCACCCGCATCCCCGATTACATCAAAGATTATGTGCCTCTCAATCAATTCGCCGTGTGATCTTGTCGGGGCATGGTAAATTGTGAATGTCTTAACATGTGCATAACAAAATCTGTTGTAGGGGCACGGCGTGCCGTGCCCGGGTTCATCGTAGGGGCGAATGGCTATTCGCCCTCATTTTTGAAATAAATAGTTCATGCCTGTTTTAAAAAACTTCGCGTTCTTTGCGCCTTTGCGAGAGATATTAAATTTACTGGAGAATATTAATGCTCGACACCGAAACCAAACGCCGCATCGATACAGCCCGAGACATACTGGTAGGCAAAGTCCCCGACCCAAAAAGCCAGGTCGAGCAGATTACCATTGCCCTCATCTACAAATTTATGGATGACATGGACGCCGAAGCCGAGGAACTTGGCGGTCAGCGCACCTTCTTTTCTGGCGAATTTGCCCGGTTCGGTTGGGCGCAGTTGATGGATGTTTCTCTGGGCGGCAACGAAACCCTCATGCGTTACAGCGAAGCCCTTGAAAAAATGAAAGAGAACCCAAACATCCCCGATCTCTTTCGTAACATCTTCCGCAATGTCTTTCTGCCTTATCGTGACCCCGAAACGCTCAAAAGCTTTCTCAAAGTCATTAATGATTTCACCTATGACCATTCAGAACGCCTGGGCGATGCCTTTGAATATCTGCTCTCGGTTATGGATTCTCAGGGCGCAGCCGGTCAGTTCCGCACCCCGCGTCACATCATTGATTTCATGGTCGAACTGATTGACCCCCAAAAGAATGATCGTGTGCTTGACCCAGCCTGCGGCACCGCCGGCTTTCTCATTTCAGCTTTTAAGCACATTCTCAAAACCGCGCGAGAAGCAGACCAAACCCTCACGCCTGATGAAAAAACCCGTCTCATGCAGAACTTCACCGGTTATGACATTTCTCCTGACATGGTGCGTCTCTCGCGGGTCAATCTCTATTTACACGGCTTTCAAACCCCCAACATTCACGAGTACGACACCCTTACCAGTGATGAGCGTTGGAACGAATCGGCCGATGTCATTCTGGCCAACCCGCCTTTTATGAGCCCTTCAGGCGGTGGCATCCGTCCACATAAGCGGTTCTCAGTGGAGTCCAATCGCTCAGAAGTCCTTTTTGTCGATTACATCATGGAGCATCTCACCGTGGCGGGTCGTGCCGCGGTCATCGTTCCAGAAGGCATCATCTTCCAATCTGGCAAAGCCTATAAAGCCTTGCGGAAAATGCTTGTGGAAAATGATTATCTTGTCGGGGTAATTTCACTGCCTGCCGGGGTTTTCAATCCATATAGCGGGGTGAAGACATCCATCCTCTGGTTGGATCGCTCCTTAGCAAAAAAAACCGACAGCATCATCTTTGCCAAAATTGAGTCGGATGGCTTTGATTTGAGGGCGCAACGTAAACCTAATAGCAAGAACGAATTGCCTAAAATGCTTGAATCATTATCGTTACAAAAAAAACAATTATTTATCGAAAGTCAAAACAACAATCTAATTCTAGTTCCAAAAGTTAAAATTTCCGTAAGTGGTGAATACAACCTTAGTAGTGATAGATATAAAGTAATCCCCCTAAATAATAAGAATTATGAGTTTGATGAATTAGGACAGTTATGCCAATTTGAGTATGGAAAACCTTTAAAAGAGGATAATAGAGTTATTGGTGAGTATCCAGTATTCGGGTCTAATGGAGTCGTTGGTTTTCATAATGAATTCATAGTTGAATCACCTTTTATTGTTGTTGGTAGAAAGGGGTCTGCTGGCGAAGTCCATTTTTCTAAAAAAAATGGTTATCCAATTGATACAACTTTTTTTATTAAACAATTTAATGAACAGAAAATACGGCTTGACTACCTTTTCATAATATTAAAATCACTAAATCTAAAAGAAACTAATACACAATCTGGGGTTCCGGGGTTAAATAGAAATGATGCTTACAAAATAAAAATTCCTGTGCCACCTCTTGAAAATCAACAAGAATTGGTTTCTGAAATTGAATCCTACCAAAAAATCATCGACGGCGCGCGGATGATCGTCGAAAACTACCGTCCGCGAATTGAGATTGATCCATCTTGGGAAAATAAGAATTTAGGAAATATTAGTAATTTCATTGATTATAGGGGTATATCGCCTAGGAAAACAGGGAACGGAGTCACATTAATAACAGCCAAAAATGTACGAATGGGTTTTATCCAAAAAGAACCTGCTGAATATATTGATGATTATGATGCATGGACGACACGTGGCATCCCTCAAAAAGGTGACATATTATTTACAACCGAGGCTCCATTAGGTAATGTTGCAATCATAGAAACAGAGGAAAAAATTGCAATAGGTCAACGGTTAATTGCGATTCATTGCAATCCAGAAATTGTGGAATCAAAATATCTAGGTGTTGCATTAATGTCTGACCAAATACAAAGCGAAATCTCAAAGAGATCAACAGGTAGTACTGTAAAAGGCATATTAGCAAGGTATCTTAAAGAAATACCAATTCCTATACCTCCTTTAAATGATCAAAAAATGATTGTTGATGGTTATGAAAAAGAACAGATGTTTATTTTCAATACCAAACAAATTATTTCTCATTATGAACAAAAAATCCGTGATCGCGTGTCCAAAATCTGGGGCGAGTAAAATATTTCTCATGGCTTACTTCCTATTACTAAAAACTCAGCATTGGCAGCTCTGCAATTAGCTTCAACTCCATACAAAAGAGTATCAAGTTGCCGTAATCTGGCAGAGTCACTTTCAGGTTTGTCTTTTCTTGTTTTATTTACTTTGCTCTCTGAAAGACTCGGCTGTAAAATGATTACCCTTCGCTTGATGTTTGTGTCAATCGTCTCAAGAAACTTAATGAAATCATTTTGGTCTGCCTGTTTTGTTCCGTCATGCCAGATAAAAATATCCGCTTTCTTGTTAAATGTTTTAATTAATCCGCCTTCTAAAAGTTGAGAATCAAGCCATCGTAAATTTTTCACTGCTTGACTTGCGACAATCTCGTAATCTGAAACTGAAATACCAGAGGTTGAATTTGCTTTTACATGAATAAGGTTTATAACGGGTAAGCCATCTTCAACTCCGAAATGAATAAAATCAGCTATTTCCATTGCGCCATCATCGCAAACTAGCCAACCCATTGGTTGTTTTTTTGTTCCATCTTTGTTTGGCCAATAAGCGATTACCCAATCGAAAAGTGATTTAGCGTTTCCAATTTGAGATCTGTCATCTACTTTTACCTTATTGCCAGTCTTTTTTGAAGTAACAATTTTTTGAGGTTTCTCTTGATTGGTATCAAAATCTAGAAAATCAACATATTCAATATTTCTAAATTCGATATCCCTAAATCGAACTTGATATAATTGTCCATCAGCAAGTGTAAAGCCTGATTCATACCATATTTTTAACCAGTTGCTTTTACTGACTTTATAGCAACCCTCAATTATTAAATCCTTGAATTTTTCTTCGCTCTCAATTCCTTTCACACTAAGTTTTACTTTTCCATTTTCTTTTACCTCTACATCAATAGTTAAAATTCCAATTGGGCGATTATCTTCTTGTAATTCTGCTTCAATTGTTAATCCTTCATTTTGGATTTTCATTATTTGAAGCGAAGTTCTATTACCCCAATATTCAATTTCTTCTTGTAATTCTGGTGATTGTGAAGGGTCATCCAATTCAGGAGGAAAAAAAGCAAGTGCATAAGGTTTACTGAGGTCAAGATTGTTCAGTGATACCGGCTCTGCAATCACAGGGAAGGGCAATTCATCTTTTTCTTTTGATTGATCAATATGAATTAGTAGTTGTGTGATTCTTTCTTTAAAATCAATCCAAGTTTTTGATCCTCCACTCCAAATACTGGATTTCTTTGGTGAACACCCTATTGGAATACTCTTGTCCCCAATTCTTGTTATGGACCTAGCCGCAGTATAGTAATATGTTTGGTCAGCCAACGGATCCAAGGCATACCTCAGATCGAGACCAGCTAAGATCTTACTATCAGCTTTAATTTGGGTTCTGCGATGTATTCCTGACAACCAAAGAGTTCGAGTATCTCCTTGTAAAAATGCACTACTTAGTCTTTTCTGTGTTAAAAGTTTTAATCGGTCAACGTTTTGTTCATTTTTCTTCAATAAATTATTTACTATTATTCCTTTTTTGTTGCTTTCTGACAGATAAAAAGCAAATAGCATTTTATATCTTATGGCAAGGAAAAGATGATTTTCTCTATCTTCAATATCTACTTCATTCGTCCAAGATGGTGGAATTAAAACGGAATAATGGAAAAAGCCAACCTCAATATCTCCATCCATAGAGCTATTTACTTTTTGTATAAGTTGTCTTTTAGCGTTTCCAATGAAATCCAAATCGTTTTCAACACTAGTGAGAATTTTATCCATTAATCCTTCCGGTTCAATACCATCTGAAACTTCTGCAATGATCAAGGATTGATAAGGTTTTAATTTCGTTTTATCTAGCATTTTTCCCTCCATACAGTCAAACAATTAAATAATGCATATATATATTACATATAACTAGGCTTCAAAACAGGCTACAAAAAATATTTTAATAGATTTCCCCTTGACAAACTAGAACATTAGTGCTATTTTAACACTATTACCCGTTCTTACCGGTTTATCCCCTATTAAATATCTTTCGTGTTTTTCGCTTTTTCGTGGTTTTGCTCTATGATTTTGTTTTTGACCTAAAAGGACAATAATAATGATCCACTATCCCCAATCTGAAATAGAAGAAGAAAACCTTTGTGAAGGCTGCATCCGCGACGACTGCAACGGGTGCCCCAACCAATCCGCATTCGATCGCATGCTTGGCATCAACCCCCTCGCTGAATCCGCGGTCAACTTCTTTGATGAAGAAGAATCCGAACCGCAACAGCCAACACCGCTGCTAATCGAAGCAACTCTCCTGCCCGCCCCAACACAGCCATTGCCCACAAAAGACATACCCAAAAGGCGCGTCGGCAGGCCTAAAAAAGAAGTGGATCCATCCATTCCTAAACGCTCGCCTGGCGCCCCAAAAGGTAATCTTAATGCCCTTAAACATGGGTTGTACGTCAATGGTTGCAGTGTCAGCAACACAACCCCCTTTGAACGCGCTGAACTGAGCGATCTCAAAAAACTGATTGAATATGTCAAGAATTACATTACCAAGGCATATGAAAACGGTATGACCCTCAAATCCACGGATGAAATCAACCATACCCTGCGTGACATTTCACTGGCATCCATCGCCTTAACCCGGTTGTTATCAGTTCACAATGAAAATATTTATTCGGGTTTTTCATCATCATTGAAAGCAGATGACCGCAAATCAACCCTGAAACTGATCGAATTCTATCAAGACAAGGTCGCCACCTATCAGGAACTCACTACAACGCCCTCAAACCTGTCACTTGGTGAATAAAACGGTAATTGTTTCGAATTGTTTTCGATATTTAAACAAAAACAATTAATTAGAAATTGATCTTTAACAATTAAACTTTTGATGCCGCGTCACTATCCAAATGCGAAAGGGTGTTCCAAATATGCGAGGGCGACCGACCGGTCGCCCCTACACGGAAATTATGTGGTGGTTTGTGAATCGATGAGATTTTCTCCGCGTCCCTGCGGCTCCGCGAGAGAAAATGTTTTGATCCAATCGTGTTTACCCCCAGACGCCCTATGCTCCGCATGTGGGTGCAGGCACCGGGGGTATCAAAAGCAAGATACTCGGTGTTCGAGCAAATCCGAATGAGGTTTTCCAAATGCGAGAGGGCGACCGACCGGTCGCCCCTACACGGAAATTATGTGGTGGTTTGTGGAGAAATAGGTTTTCCGATAAAAGAATTTCTCCGCGAGCTTTGCGAGTTCTTCCTTGGCGGTCTTTGCGAGAAAAGCTCTTAAGGTTTTTTACCAACATACAGCAAATGCTGAGAGACGGCATGCAGGGCAGGGTCATGCGCGTAGGCATAGTTGAGTTTGACCCAGTACTCCCAAGCTTCACCCTGGAGGGCGTTGACCGCATCTTCATGGCCAGAGACGATGCCCTCCAGCCCCAGCAGCTTGAGGGTGGAGAAGCCCTGACCTTCCATCAGCGGAAGGATCTCGGCGGGCATGGCGAAGTAGGCATCGGTGAAGGTGTCGTGCGGGGGAGGGTTGACGCCGTCGCGCCAGATGCCTTCCCAAAGCTCGCGGCGCTCATAGATGTCAGACGCATATTTAGACGCGCCATCCACGAACACGCCGTAGCGGTTGATGAAGGCCGCGAAGATCACCCCGCCTGGCTTGAGCACCCGTTTGGCCTCCTGGATGCAGCGCATGCGCTCTTCGAGCGAGATCAGGTGATAGAGCGGACCCATGAGCAGCACGGCGTCAAAGCGCCGTCGGCGAAGGCGCTCAGATCCAACGCGTTGGCGTGGAGGGCGGCGTGCAGGCTGACACCGGCCTCCGCGGCTTTGCGGGCGGCCATGTCAAGGTTGGCCTGGGCCAGATCGATCAGCGTCACCACGTATCCGCGGCGGGTGAGTTCAATGGCGTAGCGTCCCGGTCCGCCGCCGATGTCGAGCACGTCCGCGGGGGCGGGGGGCAGGGTTTCGTCAAGCGCCTTCAGCGTCAGTGCGAACTCCGTGCGGTGGCGGTCGAGGCGCTCCCATTCGCGTTGGGTGCAGTCGTCGTAGAATCCTTCGATGTGGGTTTTGGGTGGCATGGAGGGTGTCCTTTATATAAATGGCATTTTGTTGAAGGTTATTGTTTATCTTAGCAATTTGGCTAAATACAGACTTGTTATAAATAATAATGCATTTGCAATGGCATGAACCGCCAGACTTGAAGAGATTGTCTTTGAACGCCAAACAATAGCACCGAGAACAAGTGCGCAGAAAGGAACGATTACCCAAAATGAAACAGGATATGTATGTAAATTGTAAAAATGACCCATTACAAACAGGAATGCCTGAAACAAACATATCCAAATATTCTTCCATCCGGATTTTAGCAAGAACCCCCACAAAAATCCGCGGAAAAGAGGTTCTTCATTGATAGCAGCGAAGCCCAATTGGTACGAGAAAGTTATTGGCAGTTCCTTAATTTCAATAAGAAAAGTGGATGTACTTGCATATTGGTTGGGATTTAGTTGCAAGGTTCCTGGATATGCCATTAGTAGGACAGTGATCAAACCCACCATTAACCCTATGCCAAACCACCCCAGACTTTTTATCGTGAATCTTGGCAGGTCTTGCCGGTCACGTAAAAGGACTACAGCCAGGCTAATAGCAATTAACCAAATAAGCAAGCTAGGCCAATGAGGAAGTGCCAAGGGTCTATCTTCTAATCCCATTATGATTAATAATATCGTTTGCATAGGTTTAAAGACAATGATGATGATCAAACTTAATTTATCAATATGGAAATCTGAAAGGTGTTTTCTTTCTAAATAAATTAGGCAAGCAATGAGCAGATATGTTCCAATTTCATAAACTGGCATTAACCATATTGGGAAGGCAAACATGGCAATGCCTGTGAGAAAGGGCAGGCGCAAGAAAAGCAATCCCCCAAGGAGGATCCACGCCACAATTTTATGGTTTTTTTGGTTCGCAGGTTCCATGACAGTGAGATTAGATATGTTCATTATGTTTCCCCGTGGTGGTGAGTAGATTGGTTGTGTATTTTGATTTTACATGAGAATTATAGCCGTTCGTAGAGCGAATGCGTTATCCGATTTATTG
>Ga0351946_1060_pt1 | contig 14083 bp, 13 predicted proteins | sample BONcelT113001F15_FD_206832 | JGI IMG/M metagenome (GOLD analysis project Ga0351946, IMG submission 206832) | Enriched cells from coal bed in the Powder River Basin, Montana, United States - BONCAT cells T11 rep3 HSBNCT.T11.300.1.F15 ...
AATGCAGAGAGGAATCCCGTCAAAATCCCCATAATATGCAAATACTCCATCTCCAAACCGCTGAGCATCACCACACCGATAAACCCTATGATAACGGCAATAACTGCATGGGATTTGAACTTTTCACCTAATAGCAAAAAGGCGAGCAGTGTGGTAAAAATCGGCTCTGTTTTAGCGTATACAATAGCATTTGAGAGAGTAGTAGCACTGATTGTGTAAAAAAAGGTGAGGAGTGCAACCGTTCCGACTACCCCTCGGAACAGGAGGGTAATAGGCTTACCGCCGACGTTACAGATCGGTTTTTGTAATACAAACATTCCGATAACGGCTAAACCGATAGCATTGCGCCAAAAAGTTACTTCGACCGACCCCATGGAAGTTGAGAGGAGTTTGGCAAATACCATCGTTAAGGCAAATAAAAAGGAGGCGATAAGCATAAAAAAAATGCCGCGGCGGGTATCGGTGGAGGGTAAAATCATAGTGTGATTTTACCACGCTCTTGATGATGTGAGGCAAATTATTGCTCATTTTAATATACCGGATTAGAAAATTTATATTTTGAATTAATAATAACTATTTTAATTTAAAACTAATATATAATATAATATTATCTTGTTTATTCGTTTCCAAATAAGATAGTGGGTATAGAGTAAAAATGATAATAAATGAGGATACAGATGAAAAAAGTAATTATAGGAATAATGTTGATTATATCAGCATTTATATTAGTAGGGTGTAGTGGTAAAAGTAAGAGCATATATATTGTTAACCCCACACCATTAAAAAAAGAATCATCAAAATATTACGTGAAAGATTTGAAAGTCAATTTGACTGAACAAGGTTTTTTACCTGAAAATATTTTAGGCATAAATAAAGAAAATAAAAGTTTTCTTGATGAGCAGCATCTAAGAGAAGAATTTGCGCAATTTCTTAATAATAGATTGAGAGAAAAAGGTATTTTGGGTGATCAAAATGATTTTGCTCTATCTATTGTAATTGATTATCACCGCGTTTTTCATATGGGAGGTAATGCCCTTATGAAGCCCATCGTCAGCCATAGATATAAAGTTTATGATAAGGATTCTACATTGTTAGCGCAAGATGGATTGAATCAATACACGACAAAATATGCATATTTTGAGGAAGTTGCAGTTAGTGTTGAACTACTTGCGATGCAATGGGATGCTGAAGATGAACCAAAAGATGTCAAAATGATTTCAGAGCTATTGATTGATGATATTAGTCGATTGGGATGGTAATAAATTTAAAAGGAATTGTGATGAAAAATCTGATAATAATATTATTTATAGGTGTCCTGTTTTCCGGTTGTTCTTTATTGAATCCAGGTTATTTAAATAGTAAACCGGAGATAGAAAAAATGATACCGTACAAAACTACGTTATCTGATGTAGAGGATACTTTGGGGACACCCGCAATTTCACAGATCGAATTTGGGAATCAGATAAAGTATAAGTACTTTTACAATACCCCAAACGCATCAGTAGATACAAGCCTGATGATAAAAGGAAACTATTCTGAGGGATGCAAAGATTGCGGACAAATCATAGCTACATTTGCATGGAAAGGCGGAGTTGGAGACTATAAACAATTCTTACTACGTGGACTTGCTGTATCGGATAAACGAATAGAAAGTGAAGTAAGCCATGCGTGCGCGTTACTAGCCGAAAAAAAGTTTGAGGAAGCATATCCCATCTTGTTGAAAGCTGCAGAGGGGCATTCATCATTAGCCCAACAGACTGTGGGGCTAATGTATGTTAATGGAGATGGAGTTGAAAGAGATTATATTAAAGCTGCTCATTGGTTTGCAAGAGCTTCAGGTGCCGATTATCCACCTGCCTTATACGATCTAGGGGCAATTTATCGAAACGGTGAAGGAGTAGCCGTAGATGTTAATACGGCCATCTATTTTTATACTAAATCAGCAAATTTCGGATACCCTATGGCTATGACTGAACTTATAAAAATCCATAAGGCGATAGGTGATCAAAAGCAGGTTGAGTACTGGACAAAACGATATGAAAGTATTTCAAAAAATAAGAGATAAAAGTGGACAAGTTACTGTTCAAGAGAAAAAGATGACAGTTCACCTTAGAATGAGTTGAAATCATATCATTATTCAACCAGCAATCAAAATCCTATTTTAGATACAATAAAATACTTTCTATGATTTGATTAGGTATTGGATTTTTTTGATGTTTAAAAGAGAAAATTTTTCAGGTGATTTTTGGGGTGGAACGGCGGCGATGTTGGTGGCATTGCCCGCAGCCATCGCGTTTGGGGTAACGATTTACGCGGTGATCGGTGGACATTACGCTGCATACGGTGCGGTAGCCGGTATTTTAGGGGTAGCGGCAATAGGGATTGTGGCGGCACTCATGGGAGGAACCGAGCGTTTAATCTCTGCTCCGAGTGCTCCTGCCGCGGCTGTTTTAGCGGCTTTCGCTCTTCAATGTCTTAACAGCGGTATCGGACCGGATCTTCTGTTTGTCATGCTCATGATCGTCGCTTTTTTAGCGGGATTATTTCAGATCCTTTTCGGGGTTATCGGATTGGGAAAACTGATTAAATACATGCCGTTTCCTGTTGTCAGCGGGTATCTCAGCGGAGTAGGACTTTATATTTTCGCGTCACAAGCTCCGATTTTTTTAGGGCTTCCGCAGGGTACCCATTTTTGGGACTCATTTCAAATCGTCAATGCGTGGAAATGGCAAAGCATTGTGGTCGGTTTGATAACGATTATAACCATGCTCTATGCAGATAAGATATTCCGTGTTATCCCCGCCGTTATTACCGCATTGGTAATCGGTGTCGGAGCCTATTTTGCTTTGGGGTTGATCGATCCTTCGTTATTTCACGCTAATAACGCTTTTGTTATCGGGGAGCTTGGGGGGAGTACGGGAATCAATTTTGCCCAAATGTTTACGGGACGTTTTGAAACCCTCTTTTATATCGGATGGGAAGAGATGGCCTTTTTATTTTTTCCTGCATTGACGTTGGCGGCATTGCTCTCTATCGACACGTTAAAAACGTGTGTTATTCTCGATTCGATGACCCACTCTTTTCACGATTCCAATAAAGAACTAATAGCGCAAGGTTCAGGGAATATCGTTTCGGCACTGATCGGCGGTATGCCGGGTTCAGGGACGATGGGTGCCACGATGGTCAATATTTCCAGCGGTGCAAAAACACGTCTTTCGGGATTAATCGAGGGGATTATGGCGGTTGTCGCTTTCCTCGTTTTGGCGACGTTTATCGCATGGATTCCTGTCGCTACTTTGGCAGGTATATTGATCGTTATCGGTCTACGAATGATTGATCGACACAGCATAAAATTATTGCAATCACGCCAGACGGCACTTGATTTTTTCATTATCGTTGCCGTTGCATTTACGGCACTCTCCATTAGTTTGATTGCGGCGGCGGGAGTAGGGCTTATTTTAGCCATTGTCCTTTACATAGGACAGCAAATCGGTGCGTCGGTAGTGTATCGCCATTTTGAGGGAACCGAAGCGAGAAGCAAGATTGTCCGATGTAAAGAGGAGGAGAATCTTCTCCGAAACAACGGAAATGATTTCTCGGTGTATGAGTTGCACGGAAGTCTTTTTTTCGGAACGGCGAATCAACTTTATACGATTTTACAAGATGATTTACAACATAAAAAATACATTATTATGGATATGAAGCGGGTGCAGACGGTTGATCTGACGGCGGCACACATTTTATTGCAGATCAAAGATATCCTTCATGATCGTGACGGCTATCTCCTTTTGTGCCGACTTCCGCATAAATTACCGAGCGGAGATGATTTAGAGAACTATTTCAACCATGTCGGATTACTGAAGCATTTGAGTCCGATCAAAGTTTTTGACGATTTGGACGATGCGATCGAATGGGCAGAGGATAAAATTATCAAAGAAGGTCTTTTGGAGCAAAAAGGGGAAGAACTTTTGGATTTGAGTAATTTTGATCTTTTTAAAGGGAGAAAAGAGGAAACGCTAGAAGAGATACGGAGTCTTGCCGAAATCCGAACGTATAAAAAAGGGGAAACGATCTATTCCGAAGGGGAAGGCAACGGAGAGATTTTTCTGATTCGTCGGGGCTCGGTGAGGATTATGCTCCCGTATCCGGGACGAAAAAGTGTCCATCTCAGTACATTAGGGCAAAATAATTTTTTCGGAGAGTTCTCATTTTTGGAGGGGGCGCCGCACTATACCGATACCGTTGCCGCCAGTGATACCGATGTGTATTGTATTTCGCGTGAAGCGTATGATCTGTTTTCCAAACACCATAAAAAAGCATCGCTCCATTTTATGCAAAGTCTTGCGGCGGTTTTAGCGGAGAGATTGCGTCTGACACGTTCAGAACTCGGGGATGAATATGATGTATAAAGTCCAATAGTGTGATAAAATCTTTCTCATAATTTAAAAATTCAGATGATACTTTTTGTTAAAAAGGGGAGTCGATGCAGTTTTTTCTCCATAAATCCGATGAACGCGGAACCGCTAATCATAGCTGGCTTCATAGCCGATTTAGTTTTAGTTTTGCCGATTATCATAACCGTGACAGGATGGGATTCGGTGCTTTACGTGTTATTAATGACGATATCATAGAACCCTCAGGCGGTTTTGGTATGCATCCTCATCGTGATATGGAGATCATCACGATTGTTACTAAAGGGGCGCTTGAACATAACGATTCCGAAGGAAACAGAGGGATTATAAAAGCGGGCGAAATCCAGTATATGTCTGCGGGGAGCGGGATTGAACATTCGGAGTTTAACCCTTCCGATAAAAAGAAGACAGAATTGTTTCAAATATGGGTTATTCCGCGTGAAAAAGGGCTGACGCCTCATTATGAACAGCATAAGTGTGACATGGACAGATTAAACAGCTGGGCATTGCTTGTCAGCGGAGACGGTCGAAAAAACTCTTTGAAAATCGCTCAAGATCTTTGTATCCGAGTCTCCCATCTGTTTTTAGGACATACCCTTGTCTCCGATTCTAAAAAAGCGGGATACGGCAGATTGCTGTTTGTCGTTGACGGTGAAGTGAATGCGTGCGGTTATACCCTTAAACGGCGGGATGAGTTGCAAATCATAGGCGATGAGACGTTTGAAATTACGGCGTGTAGAGATGCCCATATTTTATTATTTGACGTACCGTTGGAGAATTTTAAAAAAGAGGTGTGAAAGCGGTAATAAAACGGTAAGAATTCGACGTTATACTCTCAAAAAATGGATATTCCATGAAACAGCTGCTTCTCTTTTTTTTCCTTTTCTCTTTCTCTGCTCAGGGTGCCGATACCCGAAGCAAAATCGATCATATTATTGTTATCTATCTTGAAAATCGTAGCTTTGATAATCTTTTTCGAGGGTTTGAAAAAGCCGATACATCGGATAAACCGTTAGTTGTCTATCCTATGCAGTATGACCGTAACGGTACCCTTTATAAAGCACTTCCGATGGGAGAAAAATCGATTCAGGCGGGATTCTCGACACATGTACCAAATGCACCGTTTTTACTCGATACCTATGTATCACACGAGAGGATGATTCCCGATCTCGTCCATCGTTTTACCCAAAACCGACTCCAGATCAACGGCGGGAAGAATGATCGATTTGTGGATGTGAGTGATGAAAAAGGTCTCTCCATGGGATACCATGATATGCGCAATAGTATGTTATGGCATTATGCGAAAGAGTTTACCCTGTGTGACCGTTTTTTTGCGGCGGCATTCGGGGGATCATTTTTAAATCATCAATGGCTGATTGCGGCACGCACTCCCTATGTCGGTGATGAGTCGAATATTTCACGCTACGTGCTGGATCAAAACGGAGAAATACTTCAAGACGGTATTCTTACCCCTGATGGGTATGCCGTAAACACGATTCAGCCGTTTAATCCTCCGTTTAAGGCCAAATATGCCGATGCATCATTGCGTCTTAAACCAATCGAATACGATACGATAGGGGATCGATTAAGTGAGAAAAATATTTCGTGGGGATGGTATAGCGGCGGATACGAAGAGGCGTTAGCAGGGCGTGGCGATCAAGTTCACTATCAGTACCACCACAATCCTTTTTTGTATTTTGCTCGGTATGCCCCAAAAAGTGAAGGGCGAAAACACCTTAAAGACGAAAAAGAGTTTTTTAGAGAGTTGGAAGAGGGGAAATTACCGAGTGTCGTTTTTTTCAAACCCTCTGCGGCGGATAATCAGCACCCCGGGTACGCAAGTATCAAAGCGGCGGATGAAAAACTTGCTCAAATTGTCGAATCTCTACGTAATAAACCAACGATATGGGAAAAATCGCTCATTATTGTCACCTACGATGAAAACGGCGGATTATGGGATCATGTAGCACCGCCCGCAGGGGATCGATGGGGGCCGGGAACCCGTATCCCCGCTTTAGTGATTTCGCCACACGTGAAAAAAGGGTACGTCGATCATACCGAGTACGATACGACTTCGATTTTGCGTCTGATCGAATGGAAATACGACTTAGAACAGGTCGGAGAGCGTCGTAGCAATAACCTGCTCAATGTTTTTGAAGAGCAATAGATTAAGCAAAATGACGTTTGAGTTGTGCGGCATCGTTTTTAAACAGATAGAGTTGTCCGTAGCAATCGCAAAATTTTTTACACCCACACGGATCAAAAAGATTTTTTCCCGTCTCGAGTGAGTAACTTCCAAAATCGGTTTTAATGACATTGCCTCGGATTTGGAGGATTGTGAGGGTACGAACTAAACAAGAATCTTCTGTATCAACACGATGAAATTTCTCTTTGTTAGCGTGTACCCATAGGATTTTAGAGGGGAGAGTGAGGGTGAGGAGAACCTCTTGGTTCCACTCCCGCGTCGCTTCGAGCTTTTCAAGCTCCGCGTCGCTGATATTACGATAAGGTCGCATCAGCCAACTTCGTTTGTGTAGGCATAGGTTGAGGAGATTGAGCGCAGACGTTCCGCCGCTTTTACAAATACGTCAATCGTGTAATCAATCTCATCTGCCGTCGTAAAGCGGCTAAGGCTGAGGCGGATAGCGGTATGGGCGAGTTCAGGGTCTTCACCGATAGCACTCATGACAGGATTGGCTTCGAGGGATTCGGAAGCACATGCGCTCCCCGTAGAAGCGGCGATACCGGCACGGTTAAGATCCCACAACATTGATTCTCCTTCGATACCGCGAAGTGAGATAAGAATGGTGTTCGGGGTACGGCGTGCGCGATCACCGACGACGATAGTATCAGGAAGCTGAGAAATCGCGTCTTCGAGACGATCACGCAATGCTCTAACATCGCTGTTCATTTTCTCCAGATGTCCTACCGATTGTTTCATCGCTAGCCCCATACCGATGATGTAGGCGACGTTGAGGGTTCCTGCACGATAACCGCCCATTTGTTCCCCGCCGTGTAAGAGGTTCGGAAGTTCGGAACCTTTTTTGACATACAATCCGCCGATCCCTTTCGGTCCGTGGAATTTGTGAGCGGAGAAGGTGAGATAATCGATCGGAGTTTTGGTGAGATCGACTTTTACTTTTCCGATGGCTTGAACCGCATCGGTATGAAACAAAATACCGCGCTCTTTTGCGATAGCGGCAACTTCATCGACAGGGAAAATCATCCCCGTTTCGTTGTTCGCCCACATCATAGAGATGAGGATCGTTTTATCGGTGATCGCCGCCGCGATTCGTTCACTGCTTACATACCCGTATTGATCCACATCGACAAACGTGATTTCGGCACCGTTTTCTTCGAGAAAGTGGAGGGTTTCTAAGACGGAAGGGTGCTCAACCGCAGAGGCGATGATATGATTTTTAGTAGGGTTTTTAAGAATATGTTTGAAAAAAATCCCTTTGAGGACGGTATTATTACTCTCGGTTGCACATGAAGTAATGAGGATGTCATCCGCATCGGGAGCATTTAGCGCATCGTACATGTATCCCATAGCTTCATTGAGATACGGGCGGATTTCGATACCGTATTGGTGGAGTGAGTTCGGGTTGCCGTAAAGCTCTTCGAAAAACGGCTGCATTTTGACCTTGACGATCGGATCGAGTTTCGTAGTTGCGTTATTGTCTAAATATACACGTTTCATTATTTGTCCTCATGTGTCGGATATTATGAGGAGAGAATGCAAGATTTGTTCGAGAAGGAGTATCTAGTTATAATATTGTTTTACTAACTGTAATAAAAAAAGAGTAAAGGAATTTATGTCAAAAATTAAACTTAAAAAACCTACTATAAATGATTTAGAGAAAAGAATTGAGAATTTTAAAAAAATGGATGATCTTACATATGATAAATCATACGTTTATTTTCTTAAATATTTTGAGAATAAGAACATTCTAACTGAGGAAGATTTAATAATTTCTGCTAATTTTACTTATGGTTGGATGCCAACAATCCTAAATTTTAAAAGTGATAAATTCAATGAATGTGTAAATATTTTGAATAAATCTAAAATAAAAGATAGATTAGAATATGGAGAGGTTGAGACTCTTAAGTCTTTAATAAATAATTCTTTAGTTGGTACTTCAAAATTGCTACATTTTATTAACCCTGATAAATATGCGATTTGGGATAGCAGAGTATGCAAATTTTTAAGTAATGTTACACATAAGTATTTTATAGAACAAATAGATATATATTATCAATATTTAGATATTTGTAGTGCATTGATTAAAGAAAAAAATTATGAACCTATTCATCAAAAATATATTGAATATATCGGTCATGATGCTACGAAATTGAAATCTATAGAACAGCTTATGTTTTTAAGTAGTGAAGAACCATTATAAAAATAATTTGAAGAAGCCTCACGCTTCCGCGTGTTCTTCTTTGTAGGTGAAAATAGGGTCTTTTTCAGGATCATCGATAACCGCTTCGGTAATAGTGACGCTTTGAAGATTTTTCTGTGACGGACAGCTAAACTGCAACGGCAGCATAGCCTCCTCGATAATCCCGCGTAACCCGCGCGCTCCGACACCGCGATCGATCGCTTTTTGTGCCACAGCTTCGAGAGCTTTCGGCTCGAAATTAAGCTCAATGCCGTCCATGTCAAAGAGGGCTTGAAACTGTTTGATAAGGGCATTGTCCGGCTCTTGGAGGATTTGGATCATTTGTTCTTTAGTGAGTTCCCCCAACTGTGCCACGACAGGGATACGCCCGATAAACTCAGGGATCATCCCGTAATGCACTAACGCTTTTGCATCGATCTTTTTAGGCTTCGCATCGGCAGAGGCACTTTTACTGAATCCCACTTTGTTCGTTTTTTTCGTATGGGTATCGGGGACGAGACCGACAAAGGCTCCTCCGCAGACGAAGAGGACGTGAGAGGTGTTAAACAATACCGTCTCGGTGGTAGAGTTTTTACGGCTCCCTTTGACGGGAACGTACACTTCGGCACCCTCTAGGATTTTGAGCAACCCTTGCTGTACACCCTCGCCCGAGACATCACGTCCCATCGTGGAGCTTTCCCCTTTGCGGGCGATTTTATCCACTTCGTCGATGTAGATGATTCCCCGTTGGGCGAGTTCGATATCATAATTTGCCGCAGCAAGGAGGCGTGAGAGGATACTCTCAACGTCTTCACCTACATAACCCGCTTCGGTGAGGGCAGTCGCATCGGCGACGGCAAACGGTACCTGCATGATCTTGGAGAGCGATTTGGCAAGGAGTGTTTTACCGCTTCCCGTAGGCCCTACCAACATAATATTCGATTTTTCCAACTCGACGTTGTTGTAAATCGGGTTCTCGATCCGTTTGTAGTGATTGTAGAGGGCAACGGCGAGGACTTTTTTCGCATCTTCTTGACCGATGATGTATTTGTTCAAAAACTCGACGATTTTCTCAGGAGTCGGGAGCTGTTGCTGCATAGCAGAGCGTTGCTCATAGCGTACCTCTTTTTGGAGTATGCTAGAGCAAGTTGTGACACACTCATTACAAATATGGGTTGTCTCCGAAGAGAACATTTTTTTTACTTCACTTTGTTTTCTTCCACAAAACGAACAGGTTTTTTCGGTACTCATCAAACATCCTTAGGGCTGAATTTGGTGAGGATCGTATCGGCAAGACCGAATGCGATCGCTTCATGAGCTTCCATGTAATTGTCACGGTCGGACTCTTTTTCGATTACTTTGGCACTTTTCCCCGTAGCATTTGCTAGGATTACATAAAGGCGGCGTTTGAGGTTAAGGATATGTTTCGTATGAATCTCGATATCACTTGCCTGTCCCGAATATCCTCCAAGCGGCTGATGGATCATCACTTCGGCATTGGGGAGCATATAACGATGCCCGTTCTCTCCGCAGGTGAAGAGTACCGCCGCCATCGATGCGACTAACCCCATCGCATAAGTATGGACAGGTGCGTTGATGAGATTCATCGTGTCGAGTATCGCCAATCCCGCCATTACAGAGCCCCCCGGAGAACTGATATACATGTGAATCGGCTCCTCCGGATCCATAGCTTCGAGATAAAGCAGCTGAGAGACGATAACGCCCATCATATGGTCATCGATGGCTTCGGTAATCACGATAACACGGTCACCCAAAAGTTTGGAAAAGAGGTCGAAATAACGCTCTCCACGCGGTGAAACATCTTTAACGGTTGGAATAAACGGCATGAGATTCTCCTTTTATACAAATGCTTTAATGAATTCAGGTAACGACATCTTAATCACTTCGAGATTATGCTTTTCGATGAACTTTTTCTCTTTTTTACCCAGTTCTTTGTCGGTAATAACATAGCCCCCTTCGAGATCGAGCGTGAGTTCGTTAGCAACCATACGGTCGGTGTCACGATCAAATGAGGTTCCCAAAAAGAGGTATTTTTTGGTTTTTCGATAGGTTTTTAGCACTTTCGGTACGGCAAATCCCCCCATCGCTTCGGTGAGCCAATCGACATAATCGGCATCGGAGATAACAAAAGTCGGATTCGGTAGCGGTGAACCCATCGGTTTAAAAAGAATCTTTTCGGCATTGTCGAGAACTTCATCATCGACAAGAAAATATTTTTGATTTTCGACGTCGTATTCGTATACTTCATATCGGTTCAGATCACCCATAATACGTGATTTTCCGATGATAAGACAGTGCGGCGTGAATGCCAAAAGTTCTTGGAATTTCGTATCACGGTTCGTATCGACGATGTAGCGCGGAGACATATCCACAATCGCTTTGTGCAGCGGTGTCGGCTCAAAGGGTTTAGTATAGATATGGTTGATAAGTTGTGTCATAAACTCTACGCCGCGACGTTGTTCGAGATGCATTGCGGCGCGGGAGTATTCAAACATGAGGCGCGGTGACATGGCCCGACCGCCGTTCATCGCTAAAATAAGGGAATCGCTGTCATGCGGTACCGCTTCACCCTCTTTAGTTGTAATCCCCTCAAATACGCCTAAACCGAAGTAGGGGATCGTGGTTTGGTTACGTAATTCTTTCTTGATCGTTTCGAAAATAGTGTCCATTTTGATCCCTTTTGGAGCTTTTGATAAACTATTGCATTTTGCGTTCTTGTCATAAATAGGAGTAATTTAGTCTTATTTGTAAGATTGTAGGGTTAGCAGGATTGAAAGGGACAAAAATGTCACTTACAATTTACCCGTGACACCCTTTTCCGGTATAGCAGTTTTGTGCGGCGGCAATTTTAACGAGGGCTTTATCAAAATTAAACGGGGCACTGAGATCTTCTAGTATCTCATGATAAAACACCGCACCGTCTTTAGAGATAATAAAGAGCGATTTAGCGAGTTCTTTGTTGCTGAGTCGAACTCCGTAATAATCTCCGAATGCTTCGTCAACATCATATCCGCTCAACCACTCTTCCGATTGCGGGAGGGTATGGGTATCGTTTGCTACAATGAGTGCTTTCGTAATCCCACCGAGGGCATTGAGAGAGAGGAGAGTATCTATCTCTTGTAACTGTGTTATAAGGGCATTATCGATAAAAGGGGCGCTGATAAGGAGTTGCGTCGCGCCGTTTTGCCCGCCGATACGAAAGGTTTCATTTAAACGGTTTTTTAGATCGACCCGTTCGGAAGCGTAGCCGACATCGAGCGGCATATCTTCGAGTTCTAAGAGGGTTGAATTATAGGTTATCTGCATTTGTGGCTCCTTTATGCGGGGTGGACGTAGCGGAGGTGTTCGACGATTTCCGTACCGACGACGAAATGCTCGATCGCTTCGGCGGGAGTTTTAATAAACGGTGGAACTTTATGGAGTTTGATCCCGACATTTTTCATCGCATATAAGGTATTGAGGCAGTATTGATCGACAATGAGCGTATTGCATTTTCCGATCACCTCAAGCAGTGCGTAATGCTCACTGATATGTTGAGGGTTTTGCGCTAAATCACTTTCACATTCGCACGCCATCATAGTCGGATTTTTGACCATCTCCCCTGAATGTCTTTCCCATGGGTTAAGTTTGGTTTCCAAATAACGGTATCGGATATCTTTACGGTCACCGACTACTTCATAGAGGGAGAACATCGTGCAAGAACACGGGTTATAGTGGTAAACACTCTCTCGGGCATCCATCGGTATTGCAACGATCATGATTAAATCTCCTCAGGTATTACTAACAAATAATTGCATTTTTTGTTCTGATGACTAAAATGTCGGATTTTATACATAATTTACACATCAATACTAGAATTTCATATGCATTTTAATGGTACTATTACTCATAACAATAGATGAAATGATAAACGGGAGGGAAAGTGCGGTTACTCAATCATCAATATGAAAATGAACGCATCCTATCCTCGTTTATTGACACGTATATAGATTCATCAAAATCGGTTTTCATACAGCTTTTTAGCGGAAGTATAGATTTTTTTCTGCTTCAATCGATTCTTGATCAGGTAACACGTAAACTTCCGAATGCGGTACTTATCGGGGCAACGACAGCAGGTGAAATCATGAACGGTGTCATGAGTTCCAATAAAATTGTCTTAGCTTTTTCCCTTTTTGATGCGACAGAGATCAAAAGCCGCTATTTTCCTCTTGCCGATTTTGAAAGCGGAGTTTTGGCCGCTCGCGAGATGTTGAGTGATCGGAGCAAAGTATGTATTGCTTTCGGTGAGGGGTTACATGGAGACTCTGAATCCTTTTTAAACGGGTTTACTTCGGTACGAAGCGACATAATTGTAGCCGGAGGGAATGCCGGAGATGATTTGACGTTTACCCACACCTCTATTATGCATCAGAACACGTTGTATGATCATGGTATTGTCGTTGCCGTATTGGAGAGCGATGTTTTACAGGTGCACAACAATTATTCGTTGAATTGGACCTCTATCGGTAAAGAGATGGTAGTGACACGGGCGGAGCAAAATGTTGTGTATGAGATTGATGGGAAAAGTGTGAAAGAGATTCATGCCCATTATCTCGGTGTCGAAGCGATTTCTCGAATTCCTGAAAGCGCAATTGCGTTTCCCCTTATTAAAATACAAGACGGAGTACGGATCGCAAGGTCAATGATCGGTCAGAATGATCAGGGCGGATTCATCTACGCGGGGCATTTGCAAAATGGGGATAAAGTCCGTTTTGCTATCGGGAATATTGAAGAGATTTTGAATAATGCTGTCGATATGCGCAAATCAGTCACTACCAGACCTACTGAAGCCACCTATATCTATTCATGTTCGGTACGCAAACACTTTTTAAAAGAAGAACTTAATTATGAGTTTTCGCTTATCAATGAAATAGCGCCGACGGCAGGTTTTTTTACCTACGGTGAGTTCTTTCATTCGCCTCACGGCAATCAACTCCTTAATATTACGACGACAACCCTTTCATTAAGTGAATCCGATCACGTCGTCTCTTTTGACCCGCTTAAAGGGGTTCGCTATTTGCCTTATACGACATTGAAGTCACTTACTCATTTGGTCAATGCGACTCAAAATGAGTTGGACGAGAGCATTAGAATTCTTGACCAGTATAAAATGGTATTGGATGAGAGTGCGATTGTCTCCAAAACGGATAAGAGAGGTGTTATCACCTATGCGAATGACGCATTTTGCAAAGTTTCAGGATACACTCGTGAAGAGTTGGTCGGAAAAGC
>Ga0351946_1061_pt1 | contig 14072 bp, 14 predicted proteins | sample BONcelT113001F15_FD_206832 | JGI IMG/M metagenome (GOLD analysis project Ga0351946, IMG submission 206832) | Enriched cells from coal bed in the Powder River Basin, Montana, United States - BONCAT cells T11 rep3 HSBNCT.T11.300.1.F15 ...
ATCAGGCGAAAGTTTTTTCGTTTAATGCCATGTCTTCAGGAGGTCAGTTTTTCAACGGGGAAAATTTCAGCGCTGGAAGTGTACTTACTTTCAGGTTTCAGCCCTGGGTTTCGCTAAGCCTGAATACCCGCTATGATGCAATTCGGTTGCCCGAACCTCATTCCAATGCCGATTATTGGCTGGTAACTCCAAAAATAGATGTAACTCTTAGCAAATCTGTATTTTGGGCAACATTGGTGCAATACAGCAACCAACGAAACAATCTGGGTGTCAACTCCAGGCTACAATGGCGTTTTGCTCCGCTCTCCGATTTATATCTGGTTTACAACGACAACTACTTTATCAATGATTTTGGACCTAAATTCAGGTCGATTAACCTGAAAGTTACGTATTGGCTAAATATTTAGACCTTAAAAACAAATAATAAACACATGAAGAATTTTATGATAGTCATGTTTACAACCATAAGCATCATTTCGTCGGCACAAACAAAGCCCGGCAATCCTTTTGGTCTGGTTTACCGGGATGCAATTAATGAAAATGTATCAGGCAAGGTGAATATACATCCGGTAACTTATCAACTGAATGGCATATCGATCGTTGCCAATGTTTACACACCTGCCAATTACGAACCATCGAAGAAATATCCGACCGTAGTGGTGGCACACCCCAACGGTGGTGTAAAAGAGCAGGTTGCAGGGTTGTACGCGCAGCGTTTGGCAGAATCGGGTTACATCGCCATTGCTGCCGATGCGGTGTACCAGGGTGCCAGCGGTGGAGTGCCGCGTAACGTGGATAAGCCGGCATTTCGTATTGAGGACATTCGCGGAATGGCCGATTTTATTACCCAATATAAAGGTGTGGATGCAAACCGTTTGGGTGTATTGGGTATTTGCGGTGGCGGAGGCTACACATTAAAGGCAGCCCAAACCGACAAACGTTTTAAGGCCGTGGCCACTTTGAGTATGTTTAATTCGGGTGTGGTCAGGCGAAACGGATTCATGAATTCCGGATTGGCCACCATTCAGCAACGTTTAAAACAGGCTTCTGAAGCCCGCACTCTGGAAGCGGCAGGCGGCGAAGTACGCTATGCTGCCGATAGTAAAATGACCGATGAAGAAATCGCTAAACTGCCGTTTGATCTGTATCGCGAAGGCTTTGAATATTATGGCAAAACCCATGCGCACCCCAATTCCACCTTCAGATATACTACCAGCAGTCTGCTCGACCTGATGGCATTTGACGCAACCACCAACATGGATTTGATCAATCAGCCCTTGTTGATGATGGCGGGAAGCAAAGCCGACTCTTATTACATGACCGACAGTGCATTCAATCTTGCCACAGGTACCAAAGAGAAGGAATTGTTCCTTATTCCGGGAGCTACCCACATTCAAACCTATTATGTTCCTGAATATGTAGCTCAGGCAATGAACAAACTCAATGATTTTTTTGGCAAATTTTTGTAAAAAACTACCCTATGAAAACAACCATTCTTGGACTATTTATCATCATCATGAGTGTACAATTGTCCTTCGCACAAAATTCAGTCGCAGACCAGGAAATCATAACTCTTTCTAAAGAGAAGTGGCAATGGATGTCAGACAAAAATGTTGATGTCCTGAATAATCTCTTTCACGAAAAATCTGTGTTTGTTCACATGGGAGGCTCCTGGGGAAAAGAACAGGAAATCAATGTGATTAAAAGCGGAGGCATTTGGTACAAGAAAGCCGATATCCACGAAGTATCGGTGAATATCATTGACAATACGGCCATCCTTTTAAATCGGATTGATTTGTTGGCCGTTGTAGGTGGTAACGAAGTAACCAATCCATTTATGGTTACAGAAGTGTATGTAAAAGAGGGAGGTAGCTGGAAATTAGGCTCACTGTCGTTCACCAGATTGATGACACCTACAGCCAATAACAATCATTAAAAACGTATCAAATATGAAAAAAATATTAGCAGGTTTAGCCATTGTTATTAGTTTCAGTTTGCAGGCACAGCAAACGGGTGTAAATACTTCTCCGGAAGTGGCACCGAAAGTTCGAACCGCCTCCGGAATCGTGCGCGGTGTTGCTGAAGGAGCTGTCGAAAGTTTCAAGGGAATTCCTTATGCTGCCGCACCGGTCGGTGAATTTCGCTGGCGTCCGCCACAACCTGTTGCCGCATGGCAGGGAGAGCTCGATGCGGGCAAGTTTGGCGCGAATTGCGCGGCAGCTGGATGGGGAGGCCCTCCGGGATCAATACAGGCAGGCTCTTCGGAAGATTGCCTTTTCCTTAATATCTGGAGACCAGCCGGGGCTAAAAAGAAAGCAAAGCTGCCGGTTATGGTTTGGATCCATGGTGGCGCCTTCGTGGGAGGCAGCGGTAACACTTCAGGAGAAGGGTTTGCCAAACAAGGAGTCATCCTGATTAGCATCAATTACCGTCTGGGGCGCCTCGGACATTTTGCATTTCCTGCGCTGAGCAAAGAACATCCGGAAGAACCCAAGGGCAGCTACGCCTTCATGGATCAGATCGCCGCGCTCCAATGGGTGAAGCAGAACATCGCCGCGTTCGGAGGCAATCCTAAAAATGTGACCATTTTCGGTTTCTCGGCCGGTGGCGTTTCGGTACATTCACTTTTGACAATTCCGGCTGCAAAAGGCCTTTTCCAAAAAGCAATCAGTCATTCTGGTGGTGGCCGCGATGGTGTTTTGACCGGTAGGCCGATCAACAAAGAAAATACAAGTCCATACTACCCTGTTTCAGCGGAAACGATTGGAATGAACTTTGCCCGCAAACATGGAATTGAGGGTACAGATGCCGCCGCACTGGCCAAACTACGTGCCCTGAAAGTTGAAGAGATTGTGGACGGCGGACAGGAAAATGATGGTCAGGGAGGTCCGCGAATTTATTCAGGTCCGATTCTCGATGGTAAACTGGTTGTAGAAACAGCAGAAAGCGCTTACAAGGCAGGCAGACAAGCCCGCGTTCCGCTCATGATCGGGAATTGTAGTGCTGAAATAGGTGGAGGCTTTGTTAATGCCAGCAGTTCAAAGGAAGAACTGTTTTCAATGTTTGGTGAGCTGAAGGATGAGGCAAGAGCTGCCTACGATCCTGATGGTAGCAAAGAATTCGCTGAGGTACAAACAAGGTTTAACACAGACAAGGTATGGGCAGAGCCTGCAAGGTTCGCCGCACGGTCTTATGCTGCTGTTGGCGATCCGGCTTACATTTTTCTTTTCTCTTACGTACCTGCTGCCATGAAGGAGCGGATGAAATATGGCCCCGGACACGGAACCGATATTTCTTTTGTGTTCGACAACCTGGGGATAGGTGGATTTGGACCGCCTCCGCCCCCTCCAACAACTGAGGACAAAGAGGTCGCAAGGACGATGAACGCCTATTGGGTAAACTTCTCAAAAACCGGCAATCCGAATGGTAAAGGACTTCCGAAATGGCCCGTTTACAATCCAAAAAAGAACGAGATTCTCGATATTCAATCCGATGGTAAACCAGTCAGTAAACCTGATCCAACGAAAGCGCGCCTGGATGTGATTGAAAAGGCATTGAAGATGGGGGATAAGCTACAACCAAATGGTATTTAACCGGCAACGTGAAGCAATAAAGAATCACAAATTATAAGAGATTATGAAAAAAAATACAAATTAAAACAATCGTCGTGTTAATCATGGCATTAAGTTGCTTTTCCAATCAGTTAAACGCACAAACTAACATGAATACAAAGATGGAATTAAGCCCCGGGGAACAAAGCATTGTTGCCATTGCGGCATTAACAGCAAAGGGCGATTTAGAAAGTTTAAAGACAGCGCTAAATGTAGGTCTCGAAGCAGGACTTACCATCAACCAGATCAAAGAAGTCCTTGTTCACCTGTATGCTTATTGCGGATTTCCGAGAAGTATTCGCGGCTTGCAAACCTTTATGGATGTATTAAATGAACGAAAAGCCAAGGGAATCGACGATAAAATGGGCGCTGATGCATCGCCCATTTCGGAGGAACAATCGAAATACGAACGAGGCAAAAAGGTTTTGGGCGAACTCACCAAAGCGCCGCAAAACGGAGCCTTGTCCGGTTATGCAGCTTTTGCCCCAGTAATTGATACCTTACTGAAAGAGCATTTATTTGCCGCTATTTTTGAAAGAGACGTTTTAACCTATGCCGAACGTGAATTGGTAACTATTTCTGTAATAAGCAGCATTGGTGGCGCGGAGCCCATGCTTCGCTCACATTTAAATATTTGCCTGAATGTAGGTTTAACTCCCGCACAGTTAAACGAATTTGTGGAAATCATACAATCAACGGTGGGAGAAAAAGAAGCTAAAGATGCTCATGCAGTTTTAAATGAAGTACTGAAAAACCAGAAATAAATAAACTCAAAAAAATGAAATACATTTTTAAATTCAGCATACTGTTTCTGGCAGTTTTATTTGTGGCTTGTAATACTAAGCAGCCTGATACAGCTAAAGAAATAAAAACAGAACCTATTTTTCCCAAAGGCGAGAAAATAACCAGCAACAACTTCTCCGGAACGGTGTGGTTGAACATGATGGGAGCAACCGACAGTACATTACACGCCAGTTTTGGAAATGTAAGCTTCGAACCCAAAGCAAGAACAAACTGGCACTCGCATCCGGGAGGTCAAATACTTCTTATAACCGAAGGCAGGGGATATTACCAGGCAAAGGGTGGGCCTGCTCGTTTATTGCACAAAGGCGATGTTGTTGAAATTCCACGAAACGTTGTGCACTGGCATGGTGCAGCTCCTGACAGTGCATTTGCTCACATTGCCATTAGCCTGAATACAGATGATGGCGGTGCGGTTTGGTCAGGGCCTGTCACTGATGAAGAATACAGTCAGTCAACAAAGTAATTTAAATTTACAGGAAGCTAAAAATCAGCTTTCTATTGCAGAATAAACCTGATTGAATAACTAAAAAACCAATATCAACTTAAAAGAAAAACCCAGATGAAAAGCAAACTGATTATTGCGTCGGCATTATTACTGATGACTTTTGCAAACAGCGTTTATGCACAGGACTGGCCACAATATCTTGGGCCTCACCGAAATAGCATTTCAGACCAGAAAGGTATTTTACGTACCTGGCCTGCGACCGGGCCAGAAGTTTTGTGGACTGTCAATGTGGGCATTGGTTATGGCGGACCAGTTGTCAAAGACGGGAAAGTCTATATATTGGACCGGGATGACAAGGTAGGCGACAACCTCCGCTGTTTCGAACTTTCAACAGGAAAAGTGCTATGGAACTTTGCCTACGACTCACCCGGCGCGGTTATGTTTCCGGGCTCACGGAGTGTTCCGTCAATAGACGGAAATCACGTTTATTCGTGCGGGCCTTATGGCGATTTATATTGCATCGACACAAACACTCACAAACCCGTTTGGAATAAAAATGTTTGGAAAGATTTTGGCGGTGAAAAAATTCCAATCTGGGCTATTTCGCAGTGTCCGCTGGTTTATGGCGATTTACTGGTTATTGCATCGCAGGCTCCTGAAGCCGGTGTGGTTGCCTATAACAAAACCACAGGCGAAATGGTATGGAAAACGCCCAATCTGGGCAACGAAACGTATGTCAGTCCATCGGTTGTAAAAATCGACGGAGCCGATCATATCGTGATGGTCACCTCCTCAACAAATCCAATAGGACATCCTGAATTACAAAACACACCGGGCAATATCACTGGAATAGAACCTCTTACAGGAAAAATCCTTTGGAATTTCGCAGGCTGGGATTGTCATATTTCAGTACCGAGTGCCGTGGATGCCGGTAACAATAAAATACTTGTTGTGGGTGGATATGAACACGGTGCTTTAATGATACAAGTCGAAAAAAAGACTGATGGCAGCTTCGACACCAAAGAACTTTTTAAAACGGTTGAATTTGGCGATCAGACCAAAACCCCTCTTTTATACAACGGTTATTTTTATGCCCAATACGGAACCAATAACCGGCGCGACGGTCTGGTTTGCATGAACATGAACGGTGAAATCATGTGGAAAACAAAGCGTGATCCTGATTTCAATAAAGGCAGCATGATTTTGGCCGATGGCCTGATTCTGGCTACTGACGGAGCAAAGAAACTTTTTCTCATCGAACCCGATCCGGCTGGGTTCAAACCGTTGGCATCGGCTGAACTGCTTGCAGCGCCACCTGCCGGAGAAGGAATGGCTGCCAGGTTTGGCACCCAAAACTGGGCTCCAATCGCATTGGCTGATGGAAAACTACTGATCCGCGATCAAAGCCGGATGATGTGCGTGAAAGTGGCTGAATAGAATTTCCAAATACAATGTAAGTAACGTTTTATCCAAAAATAATTCTTATAAAACTTAGAATGCCGACATAAGCAAAAAAAATTCCGGCTTCATTCCCCTTTTCAGGAAAATGAGTACCGGAATTTCCGAATTTATTATTAACCCCTAAAAACTTACAATTTATCCGATTTCCCGGGTGATGGAAATGGCGGCAATTGTACCATCGGCAATAGCGGTGGTAATCTGCCTGTACTTTTTGCTGGTCACATCGCCCACGGCAAACACTCCATCAATGTTGGTTCGTTTATCCTCATCCGTTTTGATGTATCCCCACTCATCAAGCTCAAATTGATTGTTGAATATTTCGAGATTGGGTTTTAGCCCGATAAAAACAAAAATACCATCGGCTGTAATGGTTTTCAACTCTTTGGTTTTCATATCTTCCACCTCAACAATCATTTTATCTCCGTCTTTTTTAATTGCGCGAGGTTCGTGCGATAACAGGAACGAAATTTTGGGATTGGCAAAAGCTTTTTCCTGCGCAGTTTTATTAGCCTGAAGTTGGTCAAACTGATGCACTATGGTGATTTTTGAGGCAAACTTCGAAATGAAATCAGCTTCTTCGATGGCCGAATTTCCACCGCCGATCACAATAACCTCCTTGTCGCCAAAATATTTTGCATCGCAGGTCGCACAATACGAAATTCCTTTTCCACGGAATTCCACTTCTCCGGGAATGCCCATGCGGTTGGGCGAAGTTCCGGTTGCGACAACAATTCGTTTGGCGCGAATGGTTTCCTGATTGTCAATGGTAATTTCCTTTTTCTGAAGATCGACTTTTGTCACGTCAACCGCCACTTTGTAAGTTGTTCCGCATTGTTTGGTTTGTTCCGACATGTTGTGCCCAAGCAGATATCCGGGTTGCGGATCAATAAAACCGGGATAGTTCGACACCATGTGCGTAGTAGAAACGTATCCGCCGGGAAGTGCAATGTCGATTAAAACAGTATTTATTTTTGCCTGACAAAGGTACAATCCGGCAGTTAAACCGCCCGGACCGGCACCCAAAATAGCCACATCAACATCGGTTACAAAAGGTTGCTGCGTTGCCATTATTTGAGTTACTTTTTCTTTTCCCAGAACATGTTTCAGTTCGCGAACAATTTCGGAGCGTTTAATGCCACCCGCCAAACGACCGCAAACCTCTTCTCCATCCTGATAAAATAAAAGTGTCGGGGAGCTTTTTACAATTAACTTATCCGGCAGTTCGCGGTTTCCCTGACGAAAAATTTTCACAAATTTGATTTCTTTTCCGAAAAGCTTTTCAAGACCTTCCAGTTTAGGTGCAACGGCCTCGCATGGAGCGCATTCGGTTGAGTAAAAATCAACCAATACGTTTCCACCGTTTAATACTTCTTTTTCAAAATCTGATTCATTAATTTCTTTCATGGGTGTATGTTTTATTCGTTAAAATAATGACCCACACCCAGTTCCAGCAATTCAGTAACAGGACGGCAATCGTGACTGTTCAATGATCCATTGTAATTTTTTGCCATCGAGGCACAACCACCACCACAAATCAAACTCATATTGCAGCTTTGACATTTTGGGATCGATAAAATATCTCGTTCCTGCCATTCCTCAACAGCTTCCGTATTTTTCCTGACTTCAGGATAAAAAGTTCCGAGACTTTCGTTCTGCTTTCCAACTGTGGCAGTACAGGCATAAACATTTCCGGTGAAATCGAAGGCCCATTCGGTTTTGGTTCCGGTACAGGCATCAAAAAGAGGTGCGGGCATTTCGCCCTGTTCGAACAAGAATTTCGCAACAGAAAATGCAGGTTTGTGGAATTCGCTGATGTGTGGAAATTCTTTCAGCAAATTGTACAAATCCTGGTACAATTCGAGCCGTGAATACAATTTCGACTGGTTCGCCTGACATTCGTGCAACTCGTAATTTCGTCCCAACTGGGTTTTAAATAATGGAGAGGCAGTCCAGCCTTTGTCGATGGCAAACTGAGCCAGATCAGGCAAATTGCCGATATTTTGTTTGTCAACTACCATCCGGAGATTGACCGGAATGTTGTTCTCAATTAGCAAATCAACGCCGCGAACAATGCGATCGAAAGTCGGGTTGCCGCCTTTCAGGTAACGACGCTGGTTGTGTATTTCGCTGGTTCCATCGAGTGTCACCTGAATTTCACGAATTATTCCCTTTTTCAAAATCGGAATGTATTCTTCCAGATTGTAACCGTTGGTAACCGAAGCAATTTCAAGATTCAACGCGGTCGCCTTTTCAATAATGTATTCGATATTTTCCTTGTGGCGCGGTGCATTCATAAAAGGTTCGCCACCAAAAAGGGTGATGTATTTCCGTCTTCCCGGAAACTCATTCTGAATGTATTCAAAAAACGAATCTGTAACTTCTTTTGACAATGACACCGGCAAAGCTTCGTAGCCAGCCTGGTAGCAATACGAACAATCGAAATTGCACGAGTAGTTGGTTACGAAAAAGATTTGAACCTCGTCCTTCTCACGGTCGTCCAGAAATTTCAGGTACTTTTCGCGAAACAATCGTTTTTCCTGAAACGGATCAACGATGTAGCCATTCTCGATTAGCTCCGGATTACTTTCGTCAATATTTTTCAATTGCCCGAAAGTTTCCTGATCCAGAATATCGGCTTGCCCCGACAAGGAATTCACAATGAACCAATTGTCCGAATCTTTAATTTTTGAAGTAATGTTGTATTTGGAGAGTTGCATGGAAATTAGATTTAAAATTAACGATCAACGATTAACGATTTTTAATTGCAGACTTCAGAATACTTATTTAATCGTTAATCATCAATAGTTAATCATTAATCGAGGATGCCTTAATCGTGGCATCCGGCAATAATCTGTGATTGTTTGGCACAGCACTGTGCCTGTTTAACCTGTCCTTTGCGGACCTTTTTTACTAAACTTTTCATTCTTGAGAATTTTTGTGTTGATTAAACTATTATAGAGAATAAAAGTAGGTTAAATGAACCAAAGTTCGAAATAAAATACTTTCAGACTTTTCGAAAAATATCCAATGCTGAATATTCAATATCCAATATCCAAATTATTCAGCAAACTTGGAACTTGAAACCTTGAACTTGAAACTCTGTTTTAACAGCAACTATATTCGTCCTTTTTCGCTGTAATTGTAAAACTCGAAACTTCAATTTTTCCTTTAGGGTAAGGTTGGCTTTCCTCCAGAATGCTGAAATCTTTAAATCCGGCATTTTTGATGATGTCGAGATATTCTGCTTTTGTAATTGATCCTGCCCAACATTCGGCAACAGCAACGGGATCATTGGCATATTCTTCAGGAACAGGCTCACTTGAAAAAATATCGCTGATTACAAAGCGTCCGCCATTTTTCAGTAAACGGTAAATTTCAGCCCAAACTTTTGGTTTATTGCTCACATGATTCAAAGTGCAATTGGAAATAATCAAATCGGCTATTTCACTTTCCAAAGGTATTTGCTCAAGATCGGACAAAACAAATTTTACGTTCTCAACTCCCATTTTGGAAGCAGTATTAGTGGCTTTGCGAATCATTTCTTCAGTAACATCCACTCCGTAAACAAAACCCGCTTCGCCAACTTCTTCGGCCAAACGTAAAACATCAGTTCCGCGGCCACTTCCCAAATCAATGCATACCTCGTTAGGTTTTGCTTCACTTTTTTCGGCAGCCCCTCCACAGGACAAACAACAGGTGTCGTTGGCCAAAGTGGAATATCTTCCTGCAATTTCAATTGTGTTCATTGTATTTCAATTTTGAGGTGCAAAGATAAGTTTTAAAACAGAACAAAACAACGTATATAGATTATTTGATATGTTTCTAAATAATCATTCTGCAATCGTTTCAAAATATAACAATTTGGGCATTTATTAGTTATGTTTACATGAATACGGAATGTTAAATTTTAAAAATTAAAGGTTGATTTCGACGTTGATTTGAGCCACCACTTTTTTGATTTCAGACTGAATTATGAGGTATTCCCTGAGCACTCTTTCTCCGTAGCCCGAGATTGCAGTACCACCGCCATTTGCACCTCCACGTTGTTTCATAACCAGTGGCGAGGGCGCTATCCGGTTCATTTCATCAATCATGGTCCAAACATGCTGGTACGAGATTTCCATGCTTTTTGCAGCACTGCTTAAACTTCCGTTCTTCTTGATTTCATTCAGAAGTTGGGTTTTCAACGGATTGATAAAAGCCACTCCGTACTTTTTGATCGATATGTGACATTCAACTTCAATCATGGCTAATGGCATTTAATTTAATGGTGAAAAATTTACGTGTATTAATTCAATACCTGAATTTGACCAGGTTTGCTTTCAATCGCCAGACAAGCGACTATCCAAGCTTCAAGAGAAGTCATAAATCCGATCATTCGTACAACTTCTTCATCGGTAGGTACAATTACATGAGCAACTTCAAGTGAGCAGAAATTCATAAACCGGTTCATAAACCGAACGTCAGCCTGAAATTCCGCCGGCATTTCATACAACTTCTTCAACTCGCGAAACATACCTGAAATGCTCGCATGTTCAGGAATGAACCCGGTTTTCATCAATAAACAGGTCATGTAGTTTTCGATTGACATAGCTACTACATTGTATATGACCAAATTTCCGAGCGTTTTTTTCTGTGATGCGCCTTTTGCCACTTTGGAATAATCAGCAGCCTCCGTATAATAACTTTTCCATTCCATCATGCTGATATTTAAGATTCGTGATTGTTCAAGTTGTTTGCCAGGTTGATTAATTCGTCAATACGAAGACTTTGCTTCTTACTTGATGCCATTGCCTTGACCTGCTCTGTTAATTGTATAGCCCTTTTCTCATTCATATACACGTTCTGTTTTTCCAGAATATGCCGGATAATTGCTGTTCCTGAATGCTTGCCAATCACCATTTCGGTTGACCGGCCAATTTCTTCAGGATGGAAAGGCTGGTAACTCAACTCGTTCTCAATCAGGCTCCGGCAGTGAATTCCAGATTCGTGCCTGCAAATCATTTCACCGGTAATTGGTTTCGACGCATGGATTTTCCGGAATGAAACCCCGGCCACATACCTGCAAATTTCCTGAATGGTCAATAAATTAATGCCTGTGCTGACATTGGCGCTTACTTTCATGGCAGCGACTAACTCTTCCAGACAGGCATTTCCGGCGCGTTCGCCCAAACCGTTGATGGTTGCGCTTACCGATTGTGCTCCCGATAGAAAAGCGCTCACCGAGTTGGCTGTTGCCATGCCCAGATCGTTGTGCCCGTGAAATTCGAAATCAACAAACGGGAAACGTTTCGTGACAGACAAAAACAATTCGGCCACCGAAAACGGGTTCAAAATGCCAACCGTGTCGGCCAAACGAATGCGATCGACTCCTTCTGCCAAACAGGCTGCGATAAATTCGAACAGAAATTCGCGATCGGCGCGGCTTGCATCCTGGGCACCAATAGCCACAAACCCGAAAAACCTTCGCGAAAGCGCTACCATAAGAGGCATTTGTTTGAGCACCCATGCCCGGCTTCGCCCGATCGCCGACAATTGAATGTCGGAAACCGGAAAAGAAATATTGATACGACCGGCGCCTGTGCGGGCTGAAGCCACTATGTCGCATTCCTTGGCACGCGCCCAACACAGTGAATTGAAGCGAAATCCAGAGCGGACAATCTCACGGATCATTCGTTGCTCCTCCTCTCCCATTGCCGGTGTCCCAACTTCTACTTCTTTTACCCCGGCTTCTTCGAGCAGAGCGGCAATCCGGAGTTTTTCGTCCAAAGTGAATACTACCCCCGGAGCTTGTTCGCCGTCGCGAAGGGTAGAATCGATGATATGAAAGGATGATGGTGCCATAAAATAATGATGAATGGTGAATGATGAATAATCATCTTGAACGAGTTTTTTAGATATGGCGCATACAATAGTTGTTTTCAATTGAGATTTGTGGATGCGCCTTGCTTGCTTTGTAACCCCTGTCCGTCCCATAAATGGGACGGCAAAGGATATCTCTCTATTCAACAACTGCCTGTATTCGAAGCATTATCCTTTGCCGTCTGCTTCAGCTGACGGATTTTGATGATACCAGTTTTTATTCGCTAATCAAATATTCCTCAACGGCGTTTCCTACTGCGAGGGCATCGAGGATTTCATCAATTTTGTCGGTTGTGATTGCTCCGTACCAGAAATTGCTGGGCTGGATAACCATAACCGGTCCCTGCGAACATACGTTGAGACAGGCAGTTGATGACACGGCGGCGTCAATACCGCGATCGGCGCACTCTTCGGTAACATACTGGATAAATTCGGCGCCCCCGTTTTTGTTGCAAAAACCTTTGGCATCGCCGGCAACCCTGTACGAGTTGCAAATCAAAATGTGGTAATCTGGTTTTTTCATTGTAAAAAGATTAAAAGCCTCCCCCAAACCCCCTCCGAAAGAGGGGGCTTAAAAACAGGGATGCGTAGATTTATTTTTTATTTATGTGAATCATAAAAAAGGTATAACTTACAGAACTTCCGATCACAAAACTCCCTTCTCCTTTGGAGAAGGGTTGGGGATGAGGCCGTCTTTTTCAGCATCCTGTAGCTTTTCCGGAGCAGACGTCACCGCATTTAAAAACATCGGACTTTTTCACCGTGCGCAATTCTTTACCTTTATAAATGGCGTCCAATCCTTCGTCGATCAAGCCGGTCATTTCTACGATGCGGATACCGTTGCGACCAATGGTTGCCGAAGGACTTGGCCCAATTCCTCCAACCAGCATCGCCCTGCAATCGTTTAATAACTCAGCAAGTTCGATCCACCGGCGACTCCCAATTCCTGAAGCTGGTGTTTTGCGTTGTTCGACCATGCGGTAACCATTCGGCGTTTCGCGGAAAATGTATAAACTGTCGGCTTCGCCCAAATGCTGATTAACAAGCATCCCTTCGTTACTGGCCACGGCAACATAAGGTCTGGTTTCATCAGTTTCTACTGAAAGGTTGATTACTTCTGACATTATTTTTTTTGCTTCCGCATCGTCCTGACCAAGTAAGCCAACAGCATCGGCACGGCAGCGGGCGCAATGCGTCATAGGTTTCAGGTGTTTGGCTATTTTCAGTCGGATTTCGCGCATGGTGAGCATATCCGGCTCTTTCAGATCTTCGTATATCGTATCTTTAACCGGAAACAATGGAATAGCATTCATCAGTTCGGCTCCCAGTTCTTTGGCTCTTTCGGCCACACTTTCAACCAAATGATCGTTGACTCCCAGAATAACAATGGTGTTGATCTTTACTGTGATTCCAAACTTGCGCAACATTTTGATGGCTACCAGCTGGTTATCGAGCAAAATATCTGCAGCGGCTTTCCCAACATATCCACGGTTTCCGAAGCGGGCCCATTTATAAATATGCTGTGTTTCTTCTGCGTCCAATCCGTTCATGGTAATGGTAACATGACTGACTTTCAACTCAGCCAATTCTTCAACAAAAGGCGCAACGTTCAGTCCGTTGGACGAAAGGCACAGTATCATTTCAGGGAAATGCTCACGAACCAGGCGCAGTGTAGTCATCGTTTCGGTCGGATTGGCAAAAGGATCGCCGGGTCCGGCAATTCCGACAACCGACAGGTTTGGCATTTTTTCTTTCAACCTGATCAGATAAGCCAAAGCCTGTTCAGGAGAAAGCACTTCGCTGGTTACGCCGGGACGGCTCTCGTTAACGCAGTCGTAATCGCGCTTGCAATAATTGCATTGAATGTTGCATTTCGGGGCAACAGGTAA
>Ga0351946_1062_pt1 | contig 14052 bp, 12 predicted proteins | sample BONcelT113001F15_FD_206832 | JGI IMG/M metagenome (GOLD analysis project Ga0351946, IMG submission 206832) | Enriched cells from coal bed in the Powder River Basin, Montana, United States - BONCAT cells T11 rep3 HSBNCT.T11.300.1.F15 ...
TTTTATCTTTCTACATTAATAAAAAATTAAACCCGACCCCAAAAGGGCTTATCTTTTGAAATAAATTTGAAGTTTCAACAATTAAGTATTTATTTTGTATGGCCTTAATTAAAAAAGGTCTTTCAAAAAATAAACATTATTCATTTATACATTCATTAATTTTTATAACGATGTCAAAAATTAAAATCGGTATCAACGGTTTCGGTCGTATCGGACGCTTTGTTTTCCGCGTTGCAGTAGCTAAAGAAAATGTAGAAGTTGTTGCAATCAACGACCTCATCGATGTAGATTATATGGCATACATGCTAAAATATGATTCTACACACGGACAATTCAAAGGTACTGTTGAAGTAAAAGACGGTCAACTGGTCGTAAACGGAAAAACCATCCGCGTTACAGCTCAGCGCAATCCTGTTGACATTAACTGGGGAGCTGTTGGCGCTGACTATGTTGTTGAATCAACTGGTTTGTTCCTTGAAAAAACAAAAGCTCAGGGTCATATCGACGGTGGCGCTAAAAAAGTAATTCTTTCAGCTCCTTCAAAAGACGATACCCCAATGTTCGTTATGGGTGTTAACCACAAATCGTACACCAACGACATGACATTCGTTTCAAATGCTTCATGTACTACCAACTGTTTGGCTCCAATCGCAAAAGTTCTGAATGACAATTTCGGAATTCTGGAAGGTTTGATGACAACAGTACACGCAACAACAGCTACTCAGAAAACTGTTGACGGTCCTTCAGCAAAAGACTGGAGAGGTGGACGCGGTGCAGGTCAGAACATTATTCCTTCATCAACCGGCGCTGCAAAAGCAGTTGGTAAAGTTATTCCTGAACTGAATGGCAAATTAACCGGTATGGCTTTCCGCGTACCAACTCCTGACGTTTCAGTGGTTGATTTAACTGTTCGTTTGAAAAAAGAAACATCTTATGCTGAAATCTGTGCTGCAATGAAAGCTGCATCAGAAGGCGAATTAAAAGGTGTTCTTGGATATACTGAAGACGAAGTTGTTTCAAATGATTTCATTGGAGATGCACGCACTTCAATCTTCGATGCAAAAGCAGGTATTCAGCTGTCTCCAACTTTCGTTAAAGTTATTTCTTGGTACGACAACGAAATGGGATACTCAAACAAAGTTGTTGAATTGATCGAATACATGGATTCAGTAAAATAATCCTGAATTAAATTCAGATACAATATTAAAGGCAGTCCGAAAGGATTGCCTTTTTATTTTCCGAACAATTCACTTTCAACCAACTCGCAAATAATGTGGCCAATTAATATGTGCAACTCCTGAATCCGGGGAGTATCATCCGAAGGCACCTTGATTAGAACATCCGCTTTTGCGGCCATCCGGCCTCCTGATGAACCCGACAAAACAATACATGTAAAACCAGTTTCTCTTGCCTTACAAAGCGCCTGATAAACATTTTCAGAATTTCCTGAAGTGGAAATTGCTACAAGTACATCTCCTTTTTTACCGACTGCCTCAATGTAGCGGGAATAAGCTGCGTCAAAGCCAAAATCATTTGAAACAGCCGTCATAAACGAACTGTTTACATGGCAGGCTTCTGCATGAATCGGAGGCCTGTCGAGGTAGAATTTACCTGAAAGTTCAGCGGCCAGATGTTGTGCATCGGCAGCACTGCCGCCATTTCCGCAGAAAAGTGTTTTATTGCCCGACCGGTAAGCCTGAACAATCACTCCAGCTGCATCCTGAATGTGTTGAATCAACAAAGGATCTTTCAGGATCATCACTTTCAGATTAATCGCATCCTGAATCCTGCTTTTTATAATCGTATTGTAATCCATATATTTTACGTTGCCTTTGTATGATTGTAAACGGATAAAAATGTGTTGACCATATTTGTCCACGAGAATTTCTTCTTTTCCTCCACAATATTAGCTTCAAATTCGTTCATTCTTTCATTTTCGTAAAAATCGACCAAAGCATCTGCTATATTTTGGCTGTCGGGTTCAACAACATATCCGATTTTACCATCAGGAATAATCTCTGCCAATCCGCCCACATTGGTAACCAGCATTGGCTTGTTAAAATGATAGCCGATTTGTGTAACTCCACTTTGTGTTGCACTTTTATAAGGCTGAACAACCATATCGGCAGCGCTGAAATACAGATTTACCTCTTCGTCAGAAATGAAATCAGTGCGCAATTCGATCAGGTCTGCCATGTTATTCTTTTTTATCAATTCCAGATATGGCTCGGGACTTGAATAATATTCGCCGGCAATCAGCAGTTTTACTTGAAATTTACGCAACCGTTCGTCAGTAAAAGCATTCAGGAGCAAATCGAGCCCTTTGTAATCGCGAATGAATCCAAAGAAAAGAAGGTAGTTTGTATTGACATCGAGGTTTAGTTTCTGTTTGGCAACTTCGAACGGTAACCTTTCTCCGTAGTTGTCGAAAATCGGATGCGGGCAAAATGCAAGATTTAAATCTTTCCTGAAGGTTTTTGCTTCTGTCAAAACACTTTTCGACATTGCGATCAAACCATCGATTCGCTGAATAAAATAATTGGTAAGAGCGCGATCGCCAGTCCGGTGTTCATGGGGAATGATATTATCAGCCAAACAAATGATTTTACTGTGCCGGTTCTTTCGTATTATACCGGCGATGGTTCCCAGGCAAGGCGCCATAAAAGGCAACCAATACCTGATAATCACCAGATCAGGTTTTTCTTTGCGAATCCGGCTTCCGACAGAAATCCAGTTCACCGGATTTACTGAATTGATTGTCCGACTGATTGCTAAATTTTCAGGAGCTGATTTTAAATTATACTGCGTTTTCCCCGGAAACAGGAATGACGGGTATTGAACAGTAAAAGTCTCAATTTCAACCTTAAAGCCCATAGAAACAAATTCCTGGGCCAACCGTTCATTGGTAGTCGCAATTCCACCACGATAAGGATAAGCCGGTCCGATAATTTTAATGGTTTTCAAGACAATCCATTTAAATATTGTTTCAGCAAAAGTGCAACATGTTTATCAATTGGGAAAGCAAATTTATCTGTCATGATCATTTAACTTTTGTTCAGTAAAAGCAATTATTTCCTGAACCTGTTCTGGTTCAAACCAAGTGATTTCATTGTCGCGGCGAAACCATGTAAGCTGTTTGCGGGCATACTTCCGCGAATTCCTTTTTATAAGATCCACAGCCTCGTCCAGAGTACAGTTGCCGTCAAAATACGCAAACAATTCTTTATAGCCAACAGTATTCAACGAATTCAGATGTTTGTACGGATAAACACTTCTTGCTTCATCCGGCAAACCTGCTTCCATCATTCGCTCTACACGTTCATTTATTCGCTGGTACAAAATTTCGCGGTTCTGATTTATCCCAATTTTAACAATCCGGAAAGGACGTTCGCGAACCGCATTTTTTCTGAAGGATGTAAAAGTTTTACCTGTCATTTGGCAAATTTCTACAGCATGCAACAGGCGTTTCGGATTACTAAGATCAACAATGCAGTGATATTCCGGATCGAGGTTTAAAAGGCGTTGCTGCAATGCTTCCAGTCCATTTTCAGTGTACCAGTTGATTACTTCTTGCCTGATTTCAGGAGTAACTGTCGGAATATCGTCAATGCCTTTACAAATGGTGTCGATGTACAACATAGATCCACCCGTAAGTATCAACGGATTTTTTGTTCTGAATAGTTGATTGATCAGTTCGATAGCTTCAGTTTCGTATTCGCTGACATTGTAATAATCGTGTATCGACCGGGAGTGAATAAAATGATGAATAACTGATTTCAAATCTACTTCGGAAGGAACCGCAGTGCCGATTGAAAGTTCGCGAAAAAATTGCCTCGAATCGGCAGAAATAATATCAGTAGAAAAATAATGGGCAAGTTGAATGCTGATATCCGATTTTCCAACTCCTGTTGGCCCTAAAACCACAATTAATGTATTCATTCCTATTTTTTGTGTTGCCGGCAAAGATAAGCAATGAATAAGAAAAAAGAAGGGGACTTTTTAAGTCCCCATTTGTTTAAGCATCCATTTCTCCAAAAATCTCATAATAATCTTCCAGATCTCCAAAGCTCTTGTAAATATCTTCCGAGATCATGACATCTACATCAATATCATTATAATCATTAAGTAGAAATTGAGCAGGGGCATCCCCCTTTTCGTAGGCAACAAATGGTTCTTGCAAATCGGTTTTCATAATTTTTTCTTTTAATTCGATAAATAAAAAACGTTCATTAAAAAAATCGAAAACATATATAAGTTTTTGTCCGGTTTCCGATAAATAATTATCCAGTTTTGTTGTTCTCATGCTGATTAGCATAGGGCCCGCTTTTCCTGAATCAAGGGAGGTGATTTCAACGCTTTTCCTCCACAAATCATCGGTAAGGAAAAATGACGCCAATTGTGAATGGTCAAAACTACATGCATTCTGTATAATCAGATTTAAATCTTCAAACGTTTTTTCAGAATTGATATGAATCAATCGCCTGAAATCAGGAACTTCTGATGATGAAATTTCGAAGATACAGATCATATATAAACTTTAAAATTGAGTTTGTAACTGTTTTATATCTGATCAAATTAAAGCTAAATGACAACGACGTGAACGAACCGTTACTTTAAAAGTTAGTTTTTAAATGTTAAAAAAGTTTAAACCAAAATTAAATGGATCATAGAAAACAGCATATCAATGCATTAAGAAGCTCAGTATTAAATTACACCAAAATATCAATCTGGAACAATCGAATATATATTACAATTGGTCGTTTAACGATGATTGTAATAATTCGCTGGAACAAGGTATTGAATTTTGAATGTAATTATTTAAGAACTTGCGTGACCTATAGAACGCGCTCATCAAACAAACAAATCATGAGATTCGGAACGCTTTTTTTTGAAAATTTAAGAATCGCTTTGCAGTCAATAAGGAGTAACCTGTTGCGAACGATATTAACTGTGCTGATTATTGCAGTTGGAATTACAGCTTTGGTCGGAATACTTACCGCAATCGACTCTATCAAAAATTCAATCACAAAGGAGTTCACTTTCATGGGAGCCAACACGTTCACCATCAGTTCGCGTGGGATGCGCATACAGGTTGGCAACCAGCGTTACCGAACCCGAAATTATTCATACATCAATTATTATCAGGCCAGAGAATTTAAGGACAAGTATGTATTCCCTGCAGCAGTTTCGATCTCGACAACAGCAACGGGAACTGCTACCGTGAAATTCGAATCGCAGAAAACCAATCCCAATGTATCGGTACAGGGAGTTGATAACAATTACCTTTATACCTCCGGAAATGAAATCAGGATCGGACGAAATTTTACTGAAGAAGAAATAAATTCGGGAAGAAATGTAGTGATTATAGGCGATGGGGTTGTAAAGAAAATATTCCGAAAAGGTGAAGATCCACTGCAAAAAATAATCAGTATCGGCGGTGGAAAGTACCGGGTTGTCGGCGTACTCGAATCAAAAGGACGCGGATTTGGATCCGGAGGCGATCAGCTTTGTTTATTGCCCTTCACCAATGTCAGAAGTTATTTTTCACGGCCTCAAATGAATTTTTCAATTCAAATAAAAGTCAATAACACAGAATTGGTTGATCCTGCAATTGGTGAAGCTGAAGGAACTTTCCGAATAATCCGCAATTTAAACCCGGCTGACGAAAGTGATTTTAATGTGGAGAAAAGCGATAATCTGGTAAAAATACTGCTGAAAAATATCCAGAATATCACCCTTGTGGCAACCATTATAGGTTTCATCACCTTGTTTGGGGCTGCTGTTGGCCTGATGAACATCATGCTCGTTTCGGTTACCGAACGGACACGTGAAATTGGTATCAGAAAAGCCATGGGAGCTACTTCAAAAATAGTAAAGCAACAATTTTTGATTGAAGCCATTGCAATTGGCCAGATAGGCGGAATTGTGGGCATCATATTCGGAATTCTGGCTGGCAACGGGGTCGCAATGCTTATCGGAACTCCGTTTTTTATTCCGTGGATCTGGATTTTTGCCGGAGTAATCCTTTGCTTTTTTGTCGGAATTTTATCCGGATATTATCCGGCTCAAAAAGCATCTAAACTTGATCCGATTGAAAGCTTGCGATTTGAATAGAATATGCCCATAACTGCGATCAATCTTATTCGTTAATTATTTGTTCTAAAAAGTGATCTGAAAGAATGGTATGAACATTTTTTTCAGAAATAATATATCTTTACTTTTTAAGTACAAATAAGCGAGGTGCAGAAAGATCAGGCGATGACAAAACTTCAGACAAAAGCAGAACAAAGATTAATTCAGGACTATTATGACGACTTGCTAAAAGCATGTGACCGTAAAGTTTCGGATGAAGGAAAAGTACGGATAAACAAAGCTTTTGAGTTCGCCAATTCTGCACATGCCGGTGTAAAACGAAAATCAGGAGAACCATATATCATCCATCCGATTGCGGTGGCAACCATTGTGGTCGATGAGATTGGATTAAGTGCAACATCCATCATATCAGCACTTCTGCACGACGTAGTTGAAGATACAGATTACACGCTTGAAGATATCAGCAATTTATTCGGAGAAAAGGTTGCATCAATTGTTGACGGGCTCACCAAACTTACCGACGAATTTACACCTCACCAGGATTCAAAACAGGCAAATAATTTCAGGAAAATGTTGATGACCCTTTCGGATGATGTCAGGGTAATTCTGATAAAAATTGCCGACCGCTTGCACAATATGCGGACTCTTGATTCGATGGCGCCCAACAAACAATTGAAAATTGCTGCGGAAACTTTGTACATTTTTTCTCCACTTGCCCACCGGCTTGGCTTGTATGCCATCAAATCAGAACTGGAAGACCTCAGCCTTAAATACAAACATCCGGATTCTTACAATCAAATACAATTCAGGCTTCACAACCAGCGGGAAAAAAGGGATTATCTGGTTACAGAGTTCATCAGGCCTATCGAAGAACAACTTAAGAAAGAAGGAATAGACTTTACAATTACAGAAAGGTTGAAATCCATTTATTCAATCTGGAATAAAATGCAGACCAAAGGTGTTTCGTTTGACGAAGTATATGATCTACTTGCCATACGAATTGTATTTGTTCCCGACCCCAATGTTTCAGAAAAACGGCAATGTTTTGATATACTTTCGCTGGTGACCGATATTTACAAACCTAAACCCGACCGGATACGCGACTGGATTACCATTCCGAAAGCAAATGGATACGAAGCGTTGCACATTACTGTAATGGGTCCTCAGGGGAAATGGGTCGAAATACAGATACGTACACAGCGAATGGATGAGATTGCTGAACGCGGTTTTGCGGCTCATTACAAATACAAGAATATCAACGACGTTGAGAATGAGCTTGACAAATGGTTGCAGAAAATAAAAGAAATGCTTCAAAATCCGGAATCGGATGCCCTGGAATTTCTGGATGAATTTAAAATGAACCTGTTCTCGTCGGAAATTGTCGTATTTACGCCAAAGGGGCGAATGGTGACTTTGCCAAAAAATGCGACAGTCCTCGATTTCGCATACGAAATTCACACAGAACTGGGCAATCATTGCATCGGAGCCAAAATCAATCACAAGCTTGTTCCCATTTCGCATGTGCTGCTTAGCGGCGATCAGGTTGAAATTCTATCGTCGAAAACGCAAACACCCCAGTTGAACTGGTTAAATTTCATGATTTCGGCAAAAGCAAAAGCGAAAGTAAAACAGTCGTTCAAGCTCGACCGCAAGAAGCACATTGACCAGGGCCGGAAGATTATTGAGGATCAGCTTGCAAAACTCAAAATTGCCCCATCATCGGATACCCTGAAAAAACTGACCAGCTATTACAATCTCACCAATAAGGAACAACTATATGCACAGGTTGGAATGGGATTTCTGGAACTCGATAATTTGGGCGAAGTTTTACAAACCCGGAGGGAAAATAAACTTGCCAAATTCTGGAAATTAAAATTCAGTACAAAAAAAGAGGCTGTTTCAAATACACCGGACAAGATCGACAAAAAAATACCCTATATCCTGAAAGAAGATCCGGAACAATTAAACTATACGCTTGCAAAGTGTTGCAATCCAATTCCGGGCGACGATGTAGTCGGCTATGTTTCCGGAGCAGAACATATTATTATTCACAAGAGAAGCTGTTCGGAAGCGCTGAAAATGATGTCGCAACAGGGAGACAGTATCATTACAGCCGAATGGACCAAATTCAAAAAGCTCTCCTACCTTTCGCGCATCAAACTGAGCGGGTTCGACCGTGTCGGCGTTGTGAACGAAATCACCACCATCATTTCCAAACATAGCAACATTAATATGCGTACCGTTCATTTCGATACGCACGATGGCATTTTCGAAGGTGATTTGTATTTGTATATACACAGCGTTCAGGATCTTGCCGAACTCATTTCCCGGTTAATGAAAATCAAGGGAATAGACAAGATTGACCGGATAGAGAAAATACAGCAATAAATATTCAGTTAGCTTTTCCATTTAAAAAATACTATTTTTGAACCCTATTTTTAATTGGTTTAAATATGGATAACCAAAATACCAAAGAAACTGTCAAACAGACTTTCGTAGAATATCTCGAAAACAACGGACATCGGAAAACACCTGAGCGGTTTGCTATTCTTGAAGAAATATACTCGCGGGAAGGACATTTCGACATTGAGTCGCTGTATATCTCGATGAAAAACAAGAACTATCGTGTAAGCCGGGCAACGCTTTACAATACGATGGATTTGCTGCTTGAATGCAAATTACTGATTCGCCATCAATTTGGTAAAAGTATTGCACAATTCGAAAAAGCCTATGCAATTCCGCAACACGATCATCTGATTGATGTACGAACAGGATCGCTGACCGAATTTTATGATCCCCGCCTCCGGGATATGATTGAAGATATTTGCCAAAAACACAACTTCAAATTTTCGCACCACACGCTATATATATACGGGCACTTCATCAACCAAAGCCTCGATATTTAAACCCTCTGTTTTTATTCAATACATATACTTCAAAACAAAACAATAAAGATCCAGTTATTAACACTCAATTTTGACAATACATCTCCAAAATAATTGTAATTTTAGCACCCGTAAAATCAATCTTATCCCGTCATAAAATGAAAGTAGATGTATTATTAGGACTCCAGTGGGGAGACGAAGGAAAAGGCAAAATTGTTGATGTACTGACTCCCAGGTACAATGTTATTTCAAGGTTTCAGGGTGGACCAAATGCTGGCCACACGCTTGAAATAAACAATTTCAAACAAGTACTCCATACCATCCCTTCAGGTATTTTCCATGACAATAAAATGAATGTGATCGGAAATGGTGTTGTAATTGATCCGATTACTTTCGAAAAAGAAATTGAATCGATACGCAAACACAATGTTGACCTGAAAAAAACCTTATATATTTCAAAAAAAGCACATTTGATCCTTCCCACCCACCGGTTGTTGGATGCTGCTTCCGAAGAAGCCAAAGGTGCAACTAAAATCGGATCAACATTAAAAGGGATCGGACCAACTTACCGCGACAAAATTGGCCGCGAAGGTTTAAGGGTTGGTGATTTATTTGAGAATTTTACCGAAAAATATACTTCAAGAGTTCAGGCACACAAAGATTTACTCGACAATTATTATCATTACGATTATTCTGCCCAACTCGCTCAGCTTGAAGAGGAATGGATGAAAGGAATTGAAGTACTGAAAGGTTTTATGATTGTGGATACAGAACACCTTATAAACGAAAGCCTTGCAGCAAATAAGTCAGTTTTGGCAGAAGGCGCTCAGGGAACTATGCTTGACATCGACTTTGGTTCGTACCCATTTGTAACCTCATCGAGTACCATTTGCGCCGGAGCCTGCACCGGACTTGGGATTGCCCCCAACAAAATCGGAAATGTATATGGTATTTTCAAAGCATACTGCACACGTGTTGGAATGGGCCCCTTCCCTACTGAATTGTTTGATGCTGACGGACAGAACATGCGCGATGTGGGAAAAGAATACGGCTCAACAACCGGGCGCCCACGCCGCTGTGGCTGGCTCGATTTGGTCGCATTAAAATATTCCATCATGCTGAACGGAGTGACAGAACTAATCATGATGAAAGCAGACGTGATGGATAATTTTGAAACCATCAAAATTTGTGTCGCATATGAAATCAACGGAGAAGAAACCGAAAAATTCCCGTTCGAGTTGAACGACAGTGTAAAACCTGTTTACATTGCATTACCGGGATGGGAGGCTGATCTGACTCAGTTATCCAGTCAGGATGAATTTCCGGAAGAATTTAACAACTACATAAATTTCATCGAAGAACAAGTCGGAGTGCCGGTCACAATCGCATCGGTTGGGCCAAACAGGGAACAGACCATCCATTTGGGAGAGTAAAACATAAGGAGTCGGTTATCTGGCTCCTTTTCTTTTTCCAAATTATTTTGATTTCTGTTTAGAATGACTATTTTAGACCATTCATACTTGAATGAAACCGAGTTTATTATCCGGAAATGAAAATTACCAGGCCTACACTTTTACTTAATAAAGAAATTGCTACACGAAACATTGAAAATATGGTTCGCAAGGCAGAAAATTTACACCTGAATTTCCGGCCACATTTTAAAACCCACCAATCTGCCGAAGTTGGAGAATGGTTCCGCGATGCAGGAGTAAATTGCATTACAGTTTCGTCGTTAACAATGGCCAATTATTTTGCCGATTTTGGCTGGGACGATATTACCATCGCCTTTTCGGTTAATATTCCTGAAATTCCTGAAATCAACGAACTTGCAGGCCGTATAAAACTTAACGTGCTGATAGAAAATAGGGAAGGACTTGAAGCGCTTCAGGAACAGATTACCTGGCATACCGGTGTGTTCATTAAAATTGACACCGGATACAACCGCACCGGAATTGAATTTAACCGCGCAACGATGATTGACGAATTGCTCGAAACCATCCAGAAGTCGCCACTACTTGAGTTTAAAGGTTTTCTTTCGCATACAGGCCATACGTATCAGGCCAATTCAACACACGATATTTTCAGCCGTCATTTTGATGCACTCCTGAAGTTAAAAGCACTCAAAGCAAGGTATCAAAACGATTGGCCAGAACTGATTATTTCGCTCGGAGATACTCCATCGTGCAGCATTTGCGAAAACTTTGACGGAGTTGACGAAATCCGTCCCGGCAATTTTGTCTTTTACGACCTGATGCAATACAAATTAGGTTCCTGTAAACTGACCGACATCGCTGTACGCATGGTTTGTCCGGTAATTGCCACCCACCCATCACGAAACGAAGTAGTTATTTATGGTGGCGCTGTTCATTTTTCAAAAGATTCCATCATAAATATTGACGGAAAACCACTTTTTGGAAGGATTATAATTACCGATAGGGACAAAAAAATTCTTTTGGATGAAAAAAATTACCTTCATGCACTCTCGCAGGAACATGGAATCCTGAAAATTACACCACGCGATCTCAGCTATTTCAAACCCGGCGATTTGATTGAAATTATCCCTGTACATTCCTGCCTTACCGCCAACCTGATGAAAGAGTACCTGACGACTGAGGACGAAATCATAAAAATGATGCCTTTCTACTAATTTTTGTGTTACCATAAATCCTACGTAATAAAGTTTTGTTAACTTTTTCTGTATCATAAATTCTGAAATATTACAGACAATTGGTATCGATTATTTTTAAACATTTTATTTTCGGACTTGTTAGTGTTTTATTACACATACTGAACAGTATTTAATACAAACAATTATCAATCCTTTAAAATAATCTGTATGAAAACAAGATTTCTTGCTCTTTTCATTTTCTCCGCCTTTTTATTTTTGAACTCATGTACCGAAGATGATGAAACAGCAGTTTCGCCAATAGCAACAGCAACACCAGAAACACAGACGATCACTTCGGGCACTGCCACTTCTATCGCTTTAACAAGTACAATATCAGGAACAACTTATTCATGGACAGTTGTTCAATCGGGCGTGTCAGGTGCAACACCCGGCAGTGGAACAAGCATTGCCCAAACTTTAGCGGTAACCGGTGAGGTTGCAGGTACGGCAACATATTTGATTACTCCAATGGCCAATGGAAAATCAGGAAGTTCGGTTTCTGTAACAATTAGCGTAAATCCAGTAATAGCAATAGTTACCTATACCGTCAATGTTAAGCCACTTCTGGTAAATTCGTGTACGCCATGCCATGTGGCAGGAGGTTCAAATCCAAAATGGGACGATTATGCAACAACAAAAAGCAATATTAACGGAATACTTGACAGGGTTCAGCGTGAACCAGGAGCGGCAGGTTTTATGCCGCTTGGCGGATCAAAATTATCAGCAGCCAATATTGCACTCCTGAAAAAATGGGTCACTGACGGACTTCTGGAAAACTAAAAATCAGAATTATGAATCGAATACTGAAAACAACAATGTTCCTGATAATCGTTTTCACTACAGGTTGTTATTACAATAATGAGGAAAAACTTTATCCGGTAGTATCAACCGATTGCAATCTCACTGAAGTTACTTTTTCAGGAACAATAAAACCTATTCTTCAGGCTACCTGTTTTACCTGTCATTCAAATTCGAATTATTTGAATTCAGGAGGGGGAATAAAACTGGAGAATTATGCAGATATTAAAATAATGGCTGGAAATGGCAAATTAATGGGGGCTGTAAAAGAATATTTAAGGTATGTTTTTATCCGGTTTTTTACAGATATCTTCTGTTTAAAACTCTTAAACGATAAATATTTCTAAAAGATAAGGTATGTGTTGTTTTTGTTTTGACTCTGGATGAGAGAAATCCTTGCAAATGCTAACGAAATGGGTACATGTAGCTGATAAATATTTTATTTTTATCTGTCTATATTGTTGTACTTTGACGATAATTTTATACGTTTGCATTGTGTAATTTCTAATTTGATGCAAAATAATCAACGATTAAAGAAAAAATGAATTATAAAATTCAATCAATCAATCAATTAAGTTCAATTAAAAAACAAATGCTATGAGAAAATCATTTACACAGCTTTTTGGGTTTTTACTATTGAGCGTTATGATGTTGTTCTCTTCCGGGCTTTATGCCCAAGAGACACAATCAACGGTAGAGCTTTATGCTGGATCAGTTGATCAATGTTATAATGCCTCCAATAGTTATACCTCGATGATTTCCGTTAAGGATTTCATCAAAATGAAGAGTTTCAAACTGACTTTGAATTTCGATAAATCGGAATTTGCGTTTGATGCTATTGCCAATGAGAATGCGCTTTTGGGAACTGCAGTGACTGCCACTGTTATTCCGGATCCCGTTTTAGGGATAGTTCAGTTTACCTGGTCGAACACCAATGAAGTTACTATCGGCAACAATATTGCCGGTGGTGTAAAACTTTTTGATGTGAAATTTAAGGTTGTAAATTTCCCGAACAATGCTGGAGATAACCTGTTTGATTCTCCTTTAACATGGGATGTTGTAAATTCTACTTATTACTATGTAGAAAATTGGGGAGCTGGTGGCAGCTACCAGGTTGAAACCACTCGTTTTACCAATGGTACAATGAATGTTCCGGTTAGTTATACTGCTGAGAATTTCTCTTACACGGTGGTTCCTGCTTCTTGTGACGGTGGAACAGCTAAAATTACAATTACAAGTCCGGTTGGAACAGGAATGAAATATTATTTCAACGGTTCAACCACTGCTTCTACTTCGCCTCTTGCTGATGCACAGGCTCCTTCTGTAAATACTGTTCGTATTGAAGATGCAAACGGATGTTATTCACATTTGTTTACTATTACGGTAACAGCTCCAAGTCCTTTGGTTGTTAACAGCGTTACTACTGAAAATCCTTTGTGCTTCGGAGGTCAGGGTGAAATTCAATTTGGTATTTCCGGAGGAACTGCTCCTTATACTTATTGGGTTGTACCTTCTGCCGATTGGGCAACAGTTAATGCTGATTTAGAAATAAAAGAATTAGATAATGTTGCATTTACTCCTTACAAATACACTAACTTTCAGGTATTA
>Ga0351946_1063_pt1 | contig 13863 bp, 12 predicted proteins | sample BONcelT113001F15_FD_206832 | JGI IMG/M metagenome (GOLD analysis project Ga0351946, IMG submission 206832) | Enriched cells from coal bed in the Powder River Basin, Montana, United States - BONCAT cells T11 rep3 HSBNCT.T11.300.1.F15 ...
TAAAGAGTTTCACATTGTGTTTTTTTGCCAACTCGAGGGTGATTATTGTGCCGTAGATATTGGTGGTGATAGCCTCTTCAGGGTATTTCTCCATTAGGGGAACATGTTTTCTTGCGGCAACATGATAGACAATTTCGGGACGAGACTGTTCAAAAATACTCTCTAGTCTTTGCTTGTCTCGGATGTCGGTGACAATTGCCGTTTTATTAGTAAATCCTTCGATTGCTAAGTCGAGATCAACCTCGTACACACCGTTTTCAGAGTTGTCAATTACGGTAAGGTGTTCCGGATTGAATTGGGCGACTTTAAGTGCTAGGTCACTACCTATCGAGCCACCAGCGCCTGTGATAAGAACTCTTTTACCTTCGATATACGACCCATCAAGAGGTGGGGCTTTGGGTCTGCCTGAAAATAGACTAGAGTTCATGAGTTCTTTTATTAGCTCATCACCTGAGACTTCACGTTTTAGTTTTTGGCCAGCCGGAATCAACTGGAGCTGAATGCCAAGAGAACCACAAATATCGTGCAGTTTGCAGGCTTCTGCTGAGTTTGAATATGCAATTGCCAGATCCACTTCGTGGGCAATCTCGCGAATTTCATCTGCGCTACGCAGTATTTTTGCGATGTGATGAATGGTTGATTTTTCAAGATCATTAACAATTTGTGTGGTGTTCTCGCCTACCACGGCCACCCTTATCATCCCAACACCTTTTTTATTTGTGGGCTGAGTTTGTGGGCATCAATGATTGCTCCTGCTATTGCCTCCTGCTGGACATCAGTCATGTTACCATATAACGGAGGGCAAAGCATCTGTTCTGAGAGTTTTGTGGCATTGGGGCATGAGTCTGTTCCGCCTGTAGTATTTGCAAAGTAAGTGTGTTTGTGGACAGGAGGACAGAAATACGTTTTGCATTCGAAGTTTTCGGCTGTGAGAACTTTAATCAACTGGTCTCTTGTGAGGCCGAACTTTTCACCGTCAATTTTTATACCCAAATCCTTGTAGGAACACCTGTCACTTTTGTCAACTTTCTGGAAGGTGATACCAGGAATACTTTTAAGGAGTTCTCTGTATTTTTCAACACGTTTGTTACGGTTGTTAGCCTCGTCATCAAGTTTGGTCAAACCCCATCTACCAAGTATTGCATGAAGTTCGGACATTCTGCCGTTTAAGCCAGGATAGACCATGTCGTGATGGCCAATTTGGGTACCATACTCACGTAAAATTCTGATGTTATAGGTCACTTCTTCGTCATTTGTGGTCACAAATCCACCTTCACCTGATGTGAGGAGTTTGGTAGGAGTCAGAGAAAATGACGAAGCAGAGCCTTCACCACCAATGGGTTTTCCATCGTGCTGTATGCCAAAACCATGAGCGGCATCAAAAACGACTGGCAAGCTGTGTTTTTTAGCAACTGCAAGGATTTGGTCAACACCTGTGGGGTTGCCGAAGACATGAGTGCAAACAATTGCGAATGTGTCTTCCACGATTTTCTTCTCAAGGTCGACAGGATCAATGTAATAGGTTTCAGGGTTGCTATCCACAAATACAGGGTCAAAACCAGCCTGGCAAGTTGCAGAGGCTGTGGCAAGGAAAGTGAAGCTGGGAATAAGTACTTTCTTGTTGTCAGAGTGCTTGAGACCTTTTGCCATCTTTAGTGCGCCCAGCGAAAGCACAAGGCCAATCGTGCAAGAAGAAACACCTATTGCATATTTGACGCCTAGATTTTGCTGGACTTCAGCCTCAAACTCCGACAGTTGCTCTCCTTTTGTGAGCATACCTGAAGCAAGAGATGTGGTTATCCTGTCGGCGATATTGGCCAGTTCTGGAAGAGGGGGTTTTGTAAGTTGGATTTTGCCTGGATAGAAACCTGGGCCTCCTAGTATACGAAGTCTCATCATTTGTTAGCCTCCAATGCGTCCGGGTTTGCCACACCGTCAAGTCTGGAAATAGGGTCGTCGGGTTCAACCTCGGCGTAGATTGTGTTGGGTTTTACAAGTGTTGCAAACGTCATAAATATTATCTTCATATCGAGGGCAAAGGACATTTGGTTTAAATACCACACGTCAAGCTCGATTTTTTTTGGCCATGAAATGTTGTTTCTGCCGTTGACCTGCGCCCAGCCTGTTATACCCGGCTTTACCATAAGTCTTTTTTGTTGTTCATCATTGTACCTTTTAGCCTGGTAAAGCATGGAGGGTCTTGGGCCGACTATACTCATTGAACCACCTATGACATTGAAAATCTGCGGAAGTTCATCAAGGAAAGAACGGAGATACTTGCCAACACGGGTTATTCTGGGATCATCCTTTGATGTGAATATGCCAGTGCCAATGTTTGCGGCATTGCGAACCATCGTACGGAACTTGATGCAATTGAATGGATTACCGCCCAGACCTGCCCTGCTTTGGATAAAAAATACCGGAAAGCCATTGTCAATAATTATAGCCAGCGAAATTATCATAAGAATTGGAGAAAGCAATAACGTTGCGCAAATTCCGAGGACTATGTCCTCTATCCTTTTCCAGACCGGCCTAATCGTTTTCAAGTTTCCTCCACTGCGCCCTGTAAATCGGGAAGAAACTCACCGCCTCAGGGTCGAAGCTGTCATTGCCATGATTATGCTCATATTCTGTCTTAAGTTCAATTAGTTTACGGTAATAATCTATCATGTGCAGTCTGTCATAAATGAAAAAGTCTTTTTCAAGCTGTGAGAAGTTGAGTTTGAAAAGGTATGTGCCGTCCTCACCGGATGCTCCACCGCCAAGTACAAATGAATGACAACCAAGATGTTTGCACCTGATGAGCATCTCATAAAAGAGGATGTTGTTTGGACGTTGCTCCTGAAAGTCGCGGTCGGTAGCAGAAAGATAGGAGTAGCCAACGCCTCCATGTGTTAAGACTATGATTGAAGCGATGAGTTTTTCTTCGAAGTATGCTCCCAGAATAAAACAGAATTTCTCATCCATCCTCTGCATGGCCTCGAAAAACGATATCGGAAAATAATATCTATCTGCCGCAGTGTGATATTCCATGGTTTGGTAATAAAGTGGGGCAAAATCCAGGAATCCATCCGGGCCAAGCTCCTTGACCACAACACCGTTGCGGATAGCTTGCCTCATCTTCTTTCGGCCTTCCTTGCTCATGTTCCCTTCGATTTGTTCAATTGATCCTGAAATGTCAACCCACACAACCTTGCCCATCCTGCGAACGTTGTAGCCTGGACCAAGTGTTGTGTTGCCAAGAAGGACTTGCACTCTACCAAATTCGGTAACGATTTTCTTCTCGTGGCAAAAATGCCCGAACTCCTCGTTGAAGGCAATTTGGGTCTCGTATGGAACGCCGTCTCTGAAGTTGTGGAATAATCCACCATATTCAGGGCTTGTAATGTCAAACACTGGGCCAAGTTCCTCAAGAATTCTTTCACCGAAGGGCAATTCAGAAAGTGGTCTCACAAGGAATGGGTAGAAAATTGAACCGTTTGGGGTTTCATAGAGCACAGCCTCGTAGGAGTAGGGATAGGCGTTGTGCCACATTTTGGCCAGTTCATGATGCGCAAAGCAGTCACAGGCAGGAATTTTGGAGATTGCTTTACTCCAGTCATCCCTGTCTTTAATTGTCAGATGGAGCATCATATGTGAAATCTTTGGCAAGCAGTCCCATGACCAACTCGTCATGAAACGCTCCTCCCCTGAAGTTGTGTTTTTTAAGGATGCCCTCTGGCACAAAACCCAACTTTTCGTAAAGCTTTCTAGCTGGGTCATTGGATGTTAGGACTGTTAGCCAGAGTCTGCTAAGATCCAGTTCGTGAAAGGCAAACCTGAGCAGGGCAAATGATGCGTCAGTTGCGTATCCGCCACCCCTGAACCTTGGGTCACCAATGAAGATTCCAAAACCTGACACTCTGTCTAACCAGTTGATGTCGTAGAGCCCGATGTTTCCGATGTATGCGCCTGTATCAGCCTCGATTGCAAAACGCTTGGAATTTTTGTCGGCTCTTATACGTTCAAGCCACGTCAATTCTTCTTCGACGCAAACGGGGAAATGCCACCCAATAAGCATTGACTGGATGGATGGATCATTCCTCCATGATACAAGCTTTGGAATATCTTCGCTTGTCAATGCCCTGACAATTGTTTTATTCCCTACAATCAAATGCGCCTCATATTCAATCAAATTTACATTGAATGTGAGGTTTGGTCAAGTCATCATGCATTTTCACAAATATCGGGTTGCAATAGACTGATGTGTCTCCGTACTCGTCTTTAAATACAATTTCCGCCACATAACAGGTCATATTACATCTGTCAATTACTCTGTAAGTGTCTTTTGTTATGCCAGGATACATAAAATCATTGGATGGAATTGATATTATATGATGATGGTCATTGTTATCTGGAGTATATATCTTGGAATTGAGCGTATATCGATTTACAGCATACTCTAAAAACTTGTCTTTGTCGGTTATCGAAGGGTCTGTGCACGGATTGTGAAGAATGTGAAGAACCGTCTTGTAGTATATTCTTTTATTGAAACCAGACATGTGGTGGATTTCAAACACCAAATCCGTGCCGTTTTTGACATCTACAAAACTCCCTGGGTGATATTGGCCAAATAGTAACGCAGTGCCAAAATCTCCGGTTGATGCACATGTGCAATGGCCTGAAATAAGGGCATTGATAATCGCCCCGAAACTGAGTTTGTCTTCTCTATCATATTTAAGTCTTTCACTTTTTGGGATGTGCGCATAAGTTTTTGTGAGGCCAAACTTGTTGTTGCCCGATATTGTTTGCAAATGGGCATCCGAGTTTGCCAATGCGACAAGAAACTTGTGAGTTTTGGCAGTTTCCTCGAATTCCTCCCAAAGGTACATGTTCCAAATTGCCAAAACCTCCCTTTTGGCAAGCCTTGCTGGCATGCATCTTTGGAGTAAAATCTCCAGGTTTGCTTTCTTCACCTCTGGTGGCGGTTCCTCGAAGATTTCAAAGCCTATGAGATTGCCACCCCTTGCATGTGATTTGCCTTTTGGTCTGATTCCATGCGGCGTGGGCATTAATTCAAAACTGACATGGGGATACGAATCAATAAGGGGATGTGCGGCAACCATGATTGGCTTGTGCTTATAATGTGATGGAATGACCAAATCCTTCTCCCTGTAACAATAGGGGTGTTTGCAATAACCTTCGTATTCGCATATTTGCATGACATTGTCATCCACAGGGTTATCATGCCCGTATGATTTTTGTGGTGTTTTTTTGAATAAGAACCCAAGCAAAGACCCAAGGTTTGACCAGAGGAATGTGTCAGGCTGTTCGCAACGAATCCTTTCTGCCTGACTCCAGAGCTTATAGTTTTCATTTTTCCGACCAAGCACCAGCGTGTGCGAGTCCGTGTCAGAAGGCACTTCCTCTCCTCTAAAGATTAGAACCTGGTTGCATCCGTCCTTTTCGATATTGTTTGCGGCACCACCAAGCGTTTCTTCCAGATCTTTGTTTGCCTGCTTTATCTCTTGTGTTCTGTCGTTCCAGACAACGAGTTTGCGCGGTCTTATAATGCCGGGTTCCTCATCAAAATACTTGCCGTGTGAGTTGTTGAGATTCTTTTTCTCCTCGTCAGGAGGATGCTCTTTTGACTCGTTGTGCTTTATGCCACCTTTGGCATAGGAACTGAAAAATTGCGTGGAGTAATCGGTGATGAAAAGCCACTTTAAGCCTTTTGCCAAAGCCTGGTAGCCTCTTGTTTCAATAAGTGGGCCATTGGGGATATGAATACCTGGTGCAGTCCATGAATAATCGGTGTGAACATGGGCATCACCTGCAAAATAATCACTTGTGATATTCCAGGGTGCCTTGGATACGGAAACATCAAACTTAATGTCAAAACCGTCAAATTCCACTGTTATCTCATAGCTTGCATCTTCAGCAGGGAGCACGCAAACTGGTACTTTATTGCCGGTTCTAGTGTCCCTGTGGCCTGGATATGCAAGTTTTGACAGACGTGAAGTAACAAGCAACGCCCACAGGGATTTGTCGCCAAGTGCCATTTTGTCTAAACCCCAAAGAACAACTTTAATTGGAAAACCAAGCAAACCCAGGGCATGCACCTGATAACCGTTATCGCTGTTTGTAAACATTTTAAGGTTTTGACCTAAAAGGTTTATCCTCTCTCTTTTTGTCAGGCTTTCGTTTTTGTTGTGTGGTGCTTTGAGTGTGGCAAAAACTCCTTTAATCGCAGGTTTTTTAAAAAAAGACGGACGAAGGTTTGCAATCATGACATCCAGGAGAATGCTTGATTTTTTGCCTTCCTCGAGCACATATTTGAATCTTTTTCTGCTGATAATGCCAACACCATGCTCAACTTTGCTCAATAGATTGCCTTCTATTTGTTTCTTATCAGCTTTCTTTTTAGTTTTCTTCTTATCAATATTGCTGACCTTTTCCACTTTTACACCTCCGATTTCTTTAATTATCTTTAATTCCATTTTTTGAGCAACACCAAAAAAAATACCGTACTAAATTAAACAATAACATTTTCTTGACATTAAGATCTATATTGGTATTATAGTACCAGATAGCAGATAAAGGAGGATAGGATGTCACAGTTCGTAAAGCTCTCGGAAGGGACAATAATCGCCTTCCACACACTCTCACTTCTGGCTTATTCAGGGGAAAAACTGCTCTCGAACAGGGAGATAGCAAAAGGCCTGGAATGCTCCTACGACCATCTCTCAAAGATACTTCAAAGACTCACAAAAGCAGGACTGGTCAGCTCCGTACGAGGACCGACAGGTGGCTTCAAGCTGGCAAAATCAGCAAAGGAAGTCAACCTACTGCAAATAGTGGAAGCTATGGAAGGCCCGATGGAAAAATTTGCCTGCCCTCTTGCAAAGCCTGCATGCCCATCACCTATCAAACGGTGTTTTGTTGGCCCAGGTGTTACAGATGCAGAATTAACTCTCAGGAAGAAATTTAAGGAAACAACATTGGAAACAATCGCCAAGTCTTTTAAGGAGGACAAATGAGCGTAAGAAAGATAGTAAAAATTGATGAAGAAAAGTGCAATGGTTGCGGTCTGTGCGTGCCAAACTGCGTTGAAGGCGCATTAAAAATCATTGACGGCAAAGCAAGACTCGTTTCGGACGTCTACTGCGACGGTCTTGGAGCATGTCTTGGCCACTGCCCGCAGGATGCCATCAAAATTGAAGAAAGGGACGCCCCAGAGTTTGATGTTGATGCCGCTATCGAAAACATGAAAGCCCAGGGCATGGAGATTCCTGAGGAGCTGAAAGCTCATCAAACCCACAATACTCCATCTCAATCTGCAACACATGCAGGCGGAGGATGCCCAGGATCCAGAACAATGGAAATCAAAAAAGATGCTCCAAAGCCAATGGGAGAACCACTCCCTTGTGGTTGTCCAAGCACTGTAGCCAAACAGCTTGAAAGGGAAAAGAAACCTCAGGCTGAAGCAACAGGGGAACTCCAATCAGAACTTATGAACTGGCCTGTGCAAATCAAGCTGGTCAATCCATCTGCCCCTTATTTCCAAAACACAAACCTTCTGCTTGCCGCAGACTGTGCTCCGTTTGCCTATGCTGACTTTCACAGGAAGCTCATCCAAGGCAGACCGGTCATCATCGGTTGTCCAAAGCTGGACGATGTGGCTTTGTATGTACAGAAAGTGGCAGAAATCATAAAGTTAGGCAACGTAAAATCGGTCACGGTCGTCCACATGGAAGTGCCATGTTGCTCAGGTCTTGTCAAGATTGCAGAAGCGGCAGTTGCAATGAGCGGCAGGAACATCCCAATGCGTGATATCACAATTAAGGTCACAGGCGAAGCCTTCGACAACTTCGGCACCAGAATATAAACACCAAAAAATAACAAGGAGGATTTATGTTTTGCTATCAATGTGAACAGGCGTTAAATGGAAAGTGCTGTACGGTTCAGGGTGTGTGCGGCAAAGATGACGAGACGGCAACTCTTCAAGATTTGCTAATCCACGTCACAAAAGGAATAAGCCAATACGCGAAACTGGCTTACGAACTGGGTGTTTCTGATCCTTTGGTCAACAGATTTGTAGTCTCTGCTCTGTTTACAAATGTCACAAATGTAAACTTTGACCCAGAGAAACTCATGGTGCTTATCTACAAAGCACATGAGATGAAAAACCATGCAAAAAAATTGTATGAAGATACCTGCAAATCAAAGGGTATTCCAGCCATTCACCCAAGAGGTCCTGCAGACTTTGTACCTGCAAATGGATTGGAAGGTCTCCTTGTCCAAGGCAAAGAAGTGGGTATCCCGGCAATGATAGATTTGCTTGGAGAAACACCTGCAGGCATTATCCAGTTCATGCTCCAGGGCTTGATGGGTGCAGCCGCCTACACAGAACACGCCAAAGAGCTTGGCGTTGAAGACAATGCGCACTATGCATCCTTCCACAAGGAACTCGATTTCATAGCAAAAGAATATGCAAACATGGAACATCTGGTAACCCACCTAATGGACACAGGCAAGGTCAACTTCAAGGCAATGGAGCTACTCGACCGCGCTAACACATCTACTTATGGTCATCCTGAACCTACAAAGGTAAGAGTAAATCCTGTCAAAGGCAAAGCAATACTTGTCTCAGGCCACGATTTGAAAGACCTTGAGGAACTACTCAAACAATCTGAAGGCAAAGACGTAAACATCTATACTCATGGCGAAATGCTCCCTGCACATGCATATCCAAAGCTCAAAAAATATCCACATTTCAAAGGCAATTACGGCGGTGCATGGCAAAACCAGATAAAAGAATTCCCAAATTTTGCAGGCCCGATCCTTATGACCACAAACTGCATCCAAAGACCACAGGATTCATATAAAAGGCGCATCTTCACCTCGGGACTTGTGGCTTGGCCAGGCGCAACTCACATTTCAGACAGGAACTTTGCTTCTCTGATTGAAGCCGCGCAAATTGTGGACGGCTTTACAGAAGACGGTGAAAATCAGGAAATAATGGTGGGTTTTGGCAGAAACGCCATCCTTGAGAACGCTGGTAAGATAATGGAATTGATAGCCGCAAAGAAACTCAGACACATCTTCCTTGTTGGCGGTTGTGATGGCGCAAAGCCAGGCAGAAACTACTACACGGATTTTGCAGAGAAAGTACCTAAAGACTGCATTATCATGACTCTTGCCTGCGGCAAGTTCCGCTTCAACAAGCTTGATTTTGGTGATATTGATGGCATCCCGAGACTTCTCGACGTTGGGCAGTGCAACGACGCATACTCGGCTATTGTTGTTGCCGCAGAATTGGCTGATGCATATGGTGTTTCAGTCAACGAACTTCCATTATCCCTAGTGCTTTCATGGTATGAACAGAAGGCAGTTGCAATTCTCCTCACCCTTCTTGATCTTGGCATCAAAAACATCAGGATTGGCCCATCACTTCCAGCATCCATCACCCCTGATGTCCTCAACTACCTCGTTGACAAGTTTGGTCTTAAGCCAATAACAACTCCAGATCAGGATTTGAAAGATATTTTGGCAACCAATTAATCCAGCCCAACCCAACAAAATTTGGTTGGTTTACACACTCCAAGCCGCATGTTCCGCCATCATGCGGCTTTTTTTGTTTAGATTCCAAAAGGTTATGGGATTATATAGTTTACAAACTTACTTTCTCTCAAAACACTTTGTGTGGAATCATCGAGATAAAATAGAGGGGGAACTACGAGCCATGTATGTGATTCCAATGTAGAAAATACCTATAATTGAGAGTGTCAAAACGACCATCCTTACCCATATATCAAATTTCTTTACATTCACCCATCCCCAGATCAATGAGAACGGCCATGTTAGTAACGCAAGCACTGCAACTGCGGTATCATTCCAATCATATAACCAATTATTATATGCTCTTGCGATTCCGAATATAAAAAGAGTTTGCCATGCCCAAATAATGCCTAGAACAACCACAACAAATGCAGCTTGTGCTTGAGACATAACTATACTAATTTATCTATTTCTTCTTCAATCTCTCTCGCTCTTGCAGATATACGAACCACTTCACTATCAAACTTTTCTTTATTCGGTTTATAGCTCAAGAAATAGTATAGTATCCAAATGGCAATTCCTATGCCAAAGAAGAGACATAAAATAATCCAGAGCCATATTGAGCCAGGCACCAACTTTGGCTTATTTGGCACAACCATTGAAAAATACTCATTTTCTAGAAGATGTATTCTATCAAGGTTTGGTGTGTCAACTGGTCTGGAAAAATGGAGTTTGGTGTAATGACTTACTTCATAGGTTGTGATATAGGACTCTACCCCACCATAACCTGAGAATAGGGTTGGTCTGGTAACAGAATTGCCAGTGAAATGGATTTCCTGACGATTTTGCAGTGACCACCCAAATTTCTCCATGGTTTTAACCACTTCATTTTCATTCTGTGGCGCAACTTCTAAGATTTTGCTTTCTGTGCGTGCCATATTATCCTCCTTTTAGATAATAATGAAACAATAACAAGTTGTTTTTTTTTGCAATAGCAGAGATTATCTTATTGTGAATTTATTGTAAATTTTTCATGAAAATCCTTCTGTCTTTTCCAAATTAGCTTTTTGATGATTTGAGCTATAGTTGTACCAATAAAGAGTATAAATCTTTCCACTTAGAGACAAACACGAGAAGAAATACTGTGCCTGTGGCTGTGGTAATCGTGGTTGTCACACTTATCGCCTTCTCCAGGTCAAACAAATCTAATCACAGAAAAGCTCAACAATCCTATAAAGCCAAACATCTATAAAGCCTCTTGGGTAATCTCATACATTTGAAACACAAACAGTTGTTAGAAATTGCAAAACAAATATACTCCCTGCTATGGGAACAACTCTAGGGATTAGGCACCAGGACAAGGCAATAGCCAAATATTGCGAAGAGATAGAAAACCTGTATAAGCATGGTCAAACCAAAGAAGGCAGAATTGTGCCGAAATTTGATGAGCTTCTAAACACTTGCGCAAAGAAGGTTGGGTGGCTTCTTACCAGCGAGTATGTCATCAAACGCATTGACACCTGGACACAAGCTACGGATTCAGCTCAAACCGTTCAGGTTGGGCTTTGCCAATCCACAAGTTGCTCGTTGCTAACAAGGTGGATGTGGTATTTAAAGGCCACGACCACTTCTTTGCCAATCAGGAGCTGGACGGTGTCATTTACCAGACATTGCCCCAACCAAGCCACTCAGGCGATAAGATAACAACAGCAACAGAGTACGGATACACAAACGGCAAAATAATCGGAGGTTCCGGGCATCTGAGGGTGACCGTCACGGCAGCAAAGGCAAAAATAGAGTTTATTAGAGCAAAAAGCAGCAAGGATGTGTCTTTTGCTTATGAAATTTTCTAAGCCTGATGACTTTTCGCCAAAAAGCATTCCAACACGAAAAAACAACAGAAAATAAGGCATTTGTAGGGATTCCCCGTAACACATGACATGGTATAATCCGATATGTGAACAGGTGCGACGCCCAAAACCAAAAATCATGCTGCCTGAATCTCGCCTGGCAGATTGATTTTGGGGAAACTCCAAAACACATTGCACTCTCTGACAATAGACTGCTAGTTTCCTCAACCAAAAAAATGTGCTCTTTTTATGTGGGCAAAGACGCCAGACAGGTTTGGAAGAAACCATTCAGGCACAGCAACGATTTCCAATTGCATTTGGGTAAGCACCTGTACTCTTTCGACAGTACAGGCTGTATAACAATTTATGATTTCTGGACAGGCAGATGCCTGCTAGAGGGCGTAGCTCCCAAAGTCATTCTGGGAGTGCATGGGTTTGATGGTGCACTAGTAGTTGTAACCAAAGATTCTTTTTCTGTATTTGACAATAGTTTGTATCAATGGACACACTCAATCAAACATAGTATTTCCAAATCTTTTTTTGGTTGTGCAGAGGCTCTTATAGTTTATGGTTCTGGAACTTCTGTGATTTTAAATCTCAACAATCATACCGAATATGACATTTCCAACAATAATAACTGTAAAATTCAAGATGCAAAATTTTTTGACACGCATTTTGCTTGCCTGTTACATAACGGCAAAATAGCCGTCATTGATTGTTTTGGTCAGCAAACTTTAAATTTGCCCCTGATTACCAACCTCCCAAAAATTGTGAATTTTGATGAAAACTCCATATGTCTTTCGGATGACAGGAAGCTGATGGGTTACTCTCTTACCGGAAATGACAATGTGTGGAGCACAGACTGCTCGGATATTACTGCTTTTGAGCAATCCATTGGAGTGTTGTGTATCGGTCAGTCTGATGGGTTGGTATTTTTTATTGAGAGTACAAATGGTAGAATTTTTGCAGTTTTTCAGGGAACTTCACAAACAGTGTCTATTACAAGCCACAAAGACTTATGGATTCTTGGCTTTGAAGATGGCAATATATTCGCATTGAGTCTTAATATCTGAGCAAATTTTCGGTAAACAGACGACCAGTCTAAACTTATAAAAATCAAAATGTCTATTCATAAGGTTTTTTATTACTTCCAAAAATTGTGGTTAACTTGAAAAATAACCTTTGATTAATAAAATCATACAAGCAAGGGGGGTTTTTAGTGAAAAACAAGATTTTAACGATTTTAGTTGCCATTGTTGTGGCACTTCCGCAAATGATGACGGCAAATTCAGCTCCTGCCGACGATTGTTACTGGAAAACAGTAGGAAGAGACGTTGAGCATCAGGGATATGCTCCAAACTACTGTGGTCCACAATCAAACAACATCGGAGAGATATGGACTTTTAGTGTTGGGTTTTCAGCACTTGTGCCCCCATCCATCTATGACAACTTCGCCTATTTCACAGGTCAGGATGGAAGACTCCATAAAATTGATACAGAAATCGGTGAAAAGGTGGCTTCAACTCTAACTGGAGCAGAAACGCGCTCCCAACCATTCATCGAATCAGGCAATATTTATTTTGGTTCGCAAGACCACAAGCTCTATTGTGTTGACTCAGACCTAGAAAAAATTTGGACAACTAAGGTAGTAGGCGGCATAATTGCAGCACCTCTAGTGTACGGAGGCAGGGTTTACGTTGGCTCACTAGGCGGCAAGATGTATGGAATCAATGCAGGGACTGGCGAGGTTGAATGGGAAAACAACATCCGTGAAGCGATATACTCCTCTGCTACATATTATCTTGGCAAGGTTTACGTCGGCACCAGAGATCACAAGATATATGCATTTGATAGTGAAACAGGCAAGATTTTCTGGGAGTTCACAACAAGGGGTGGTGTTTATTCTTCGCCAATGATTAAAGATGGCAGACTCTACATTGGCTCGGATGACAAATACCTGTATTGTCTAGATGCTGAAACTGGCGAGATGAAATGGAGATTTGGATGTGGCAACATTGTACGCACCAATCCGTGCGGTGTTGAGAACAAAGTCTATGTTTCCTCTGGCGACACATTATTTTGCTTATCGGCAGAATATGGCAAAAAACTTTGGCAATACGTTGACCGTGGCCACCTTGTGGCATCTCCTTCCATTTGCGGAGGCAAGATATATTTTGGCTCGGGCAATTATGTTGTGACACTTGAGATGGACACAGGCGAAAGGCTTTCCGCTTTTGAGACTGGCGGTTCTGTTGGTTCAGTTTCAATTTGTAACCAGAAGGTTTTTGCCCCATCACTGGACGGCAAGCTGTATTGTCTTGGAGATACTGCAACAGACATCCTGGTGACTCCATCGGAGCTAAACTTTGGTGAAGTGGTCAAGGATTCTGCCCAAACTCTGAAAATTGCCCTTAAAAACAACACCGAAAAACCTGCTGTTGTGAAACTGAATAATCAGGCAAAATGGCTAACA
>Ga0351946_1065_pt1 | contig 13685 bp, 9 predicted proteins | sample BONcelT113001F15_FD_206832 | JGI IMG/M metagenome (GOLD analysis project Ga0351946, IMG submission 206832) | Enriched cells from coal bed in the Powder River Basin, Montana, United States - BONCAT cells T11 rep3 HSBNCT.T11.300.1.F15 ...
TCCATGAGAAATTGTTTATGGACATTGAAAATGACGCTCCTGACAAAATGCCGACATCCAGAAAACCAAGCAGTGCTGAGACATAAAATGATACAATTAAAGTGTTAAAAAAAACTGGTGGAATTGAGCCAATCCATATTTTACCAGTTTTTCTGAGTATCCATGTAAAAATTGCAGCAAGAAGGGTTGCAAGAGTTCCAAAAACCCAATCCACAGCTCCAAATGGAGACCATAACAAGTTAGAGACAAGGCATCCAATTGCAAGCCCAGGAATGGCTTCAATCCAGAAAAAAGGCAGAATTGTTAGAGCTTCTGCAAAGCGAACTTGAATTGGACCAAAAGATATAAAAGGTACAACTCCAACAAGCACAATGTATGCCGAAGCTATTAGCGATGCTCTGACAATTTGCTTTAAACTCTTGTTCACTTTGAAGACCTCCAAAGACCCCAAATTGCAATTGTCTTTGTGTCAAAGATTTTCCCAGATGCAATCATATAGTCAAGCTCTTCTGGGGCAACAAGCACCAAATCCAAATCCTCGTCTTCGTCAGGATGGGGGGCGCCTTTTGTCAGGTCTTGTGCAAGGTAGAAATGGTAAATTTCCGAACTAATGCCTGGTGAAGCATAGGATCGTCCAAGTTTTGTTATTTTTGACGCCGAAAAACCTGTTTCCTCCTCAAGTTCTCTGAATGCAGCAACTTCTGGAGTCTCGCCTTCGTCAATCATCCCTGCCACCGATTCAAGCACATCAATGCCTGCGGCCGATCTAAACTGTCGAACTAGGGCAATCCTGCCATCGGGAAGAATTGGCAAAATGACGACTGCTTCGGAAAAAGGCTTGATGAATTCCCTTGTAAAAGTCCGACCATTGTGCTCATAAAGCCCATTGAAAAGCTCAAATATCCTGCCTTTATAGAGTGACTTGATATCAATTTTCTTTGGTATCATACCTGCAATACCACAGGAAGCACAATCGGTCGTCTCCTTGTGGATTCCATAAGCGAATCTGAAACCCTGTCACGTATCAACCTCTTTAAATCGGTAAGTTGGAGATTTTCATTTTTCCAATCCCTAACTGTTTCAAAAACCAGCTTTCTGACTTCATCCATGACTTCTTGCGATTCTTTGGCATAGATGAATCCCTGACTGTTGATTTCAGGACCTCCAACAACTTCCCTGGAAAGCCCAGAAACAGCAATCGAGATTGTAAGAAAGCCGTCCCTTGAGAGCCTTGAACGCTCCTTAAGAACTGAAGTGCCAATGTCGCCTACTGAACCACCGTCAATATATATGGATGATGCAGGCACTTTTTTAACAATTTTACCAGATTTTGCAGAAAGCTGTACTTGGTCACCGTTTTCAAGCAGGAAGATGTTTTCACGTTTTGTACCAATTTCTTCAGCAATCTTTGCGTGAAACCACATTTGTTTGAATTCGCCGTGGACAGGGATAAAGTATTTAGGTTTGGTCAAGGCATGCAAAATCTTCATTTCTTCCTGTGAGGCGTGGCCTGAGACATGCACACCGTCAACTCGTCTATAGATGACAGTTGCGCCAAGTTTCATGAGCCCTGAAACTGTTCGGGACACTAGATTTTCGTTGCCTGGTATTGGGTCTGCAGAGACCATCACCATGTCGGTTTTTACAATTTTAATTCTGGGGTGTGTGGCGTTGGCAATCTTTGTGAGACCCGACATTGGTTCACCTTGTGTACCTGTAGTCATAATTACCACTTTGTCATGAGGAAGACGGTTGACTTGTTCAGGGGCAATAACCAATCCATCTGGCAAATTGAAGTGCTTTAGCCTTTGTGCGACTTTAATAGTGTCAATGATGCTTTTACCATCGAAAAGAATTTTTCTGCCAAACTTTGCAGTTGCATCCACAATCTGTTGGAGTCTGTGGATGTTGGTTGAAAATGTGGCTACAATGATACGGCCTGTGGCATTTTTGAAGAGCTGGTCTAGAGTACGTCCAACCATTGACTCCGATTGAGTATAGCCTGGTTCATCAGCGTTGGTTGAATCAGCAAGCAGGCACAGAATACCTTTTAAACCTAACTCTCCGAACTTTTGCAAGTCCATAATGTTACCGTCAATTGGATTAAGGTCAATCTTGTAATCGCCTGTATGGAGAATTGTCCCTGCCGGAAAATGAAGCGCAATAGCCGCGCCATCAGGGATTGAGTGATTGACTCTTATGAATTCGGTTTTAACACCGCCAATGAAGTAGTGCTTACCAAACTCCACCTTGCGGAAGTCAACAGGTCTAACTGAGCCTGGCAAAACTTCGTCAGCTAAACCAAGTGTTAGTTCGGTGCCATACACCGGAACCTTAATTTTTTCGAGCAGGTATCTGAGTGCGCCGATGTGATCGGCATGACCATGCGTCAGAAGCACCGCTTTTACTTTCTTTCCTATCTGATCAATGTAGGAAAGGTCTGGAATGACCTTGTCTATGCCTGGCAAATCAGCATCTGGAAACTTGAAGCCGGCATCAATTATCAAGGCATTGTTTTCCCATTCAAAAACGGTCATATTCTTTCCAATTTCAGAAAGACCGCCAAGTGGGGTTATCGTCACTGTGGGGTTATCATGTTGTCTTGGCATTATTTTATTTGCTCTATTATTTTATGTAGTTCTTTGAAATCATTTTTCATCGCCTCCAAAAGAGCTGGATCACGCTTGTGAAGGTAGGCGGCAGGATGATACATGGGCATGTATTTTATGCCGTCACGTTGTTGTAATCTTCCGTGGGCAACTGATATTGCAATACTTTTGCCCAGCATTGTCTGTGTTGATGGAGAGCCGAGGGTGACAATAACCTTCGGTGATAAAGCGGCAATTTGCGCAAAAAGGTAAGGTTTGCAGGCTTCGACCTCTTCGTCGTGAGGAGTCCTGTTGCCAGGGGGTCTGCATTTGACAATGTTGGTGATGAAAACTTCCTGGCGGTTGAGCCCAATGAAGTTGAGGAGCTTGTCCAGAAGTTGACCTGCGGCACCCACAAAAGGTAATCCTTGTTCATCTTCTTTGGCACCTGGACCTTCACCAACAAACATCACACTTGTGTTGTAAGAGCCAACACCTGGGACGGGATTTGTTCGAGTTATACCAAGGGAGCACAGCTTGCAGGTTGCCACCTGCGAAGAGATTGTGTCAAGAATCAGCTCCCTATCATTCACATTCGAAACCTTCCAGCCCTTCCATGCCTTTACCAACCAGGGATACTGCAAAATCCTCGGGAACAGTATTGTTGATGTATTCGTTGATGTAGCCGAGTTTTAAATCCATCACTCTGCCAATAACCTGGTCAATACCTGGCACTTCACTGAGTAACAATGCCAATTTACCGTTTCTATCCATCCTGGCGGTGTTGCTTTCCATAGAGAGCTTTGTTGAGCCTTTGATCATTCGTTTTGCTCGTTCCAATTCATCGTGTGAGACACCATCTTTTCTAAATTGGTCGAGTTCAAACAAAAGAATGTCGCGGCTTTTTGTGAAGTTCTCTTTGGGGACAGCGCCGTAAATGCCTAATAATCCTGTTGATTTTGAAAAAGATGATAATGTTGCGATGTTGTAAACCAAGCCTTCTTGTTCTCTGAGTCTCTGGAATAGTCTGGAACTGATGGAGCCACAGAGGATAGTCATTAACACTAGACATTCTGCGATTTCCTGAGAAGAAATCTTTGGACCTGGCCAGCAATAAGTGAAGTAGACTTGTTCAGAATCACGCTCCATTGCCATTTTTCGTGGTTTGAATTCTGGAGCTATTTCAACAATTTTGGATGTTCCGTCAAGAGGTTCAACCTTGATGCCGAATTTTTGGCATTTTAATGCCATTTCATCAAAGGTTGTGTTACCGCAAACAGAAATTACAGTTTCTTCGGGCACATAGTGGGCTTTGTGGTATTTTTTGATTTTTTCGCTTGTGACTGTTTTTATGACATCCACGCTGCCAAGAACAGACCTAGCAAGAGGATCATCCCCCCAAGCCGCCTGGAATGCTCTAACAGATGCTATTTCATCTGGAGCATCCATAAACTCGGCAATTTCGGATAAAACAACGCCTCTTTCAAGCTCAATTGCGTCATTTTCAAGGATTGGGTTGTAGGCAATGTCAAAGAGGATGTCCATGACTAATTCGAGATCGTCATGCAAAACTTTGCCGTAGAAGCTGGTCAACTCAACAGATGTATAGGCATTGAGGTCTCCGCCCGTGCCATCAATTTCTATGGCTATGTCTTTTGCACTACGTTTTTTTGAGCCTTTGAAAATCAGATGCTCTAGGAAATGAGACAAGCCCTGTTGGTCAGCGTGTTCAGTGACAGCGCCCACAGGTAAAAACAAACCACATGCCACAGAACCTGTCCCTGGCATGTGGTCAACGTGGAGCTTCACTTAGTCGTTTCCTCCGGATTTGCCTGGCTTTTTTGGGCCAGGGTCAGAGTCAAGAAGACCTTTTCTTGTAAGTGATATTCTTCCAGTCTCATCAATTTTTTTGACTTTGACCATTGTTTCTTGACCCATCTTTAACTCGTCCTCGACTTTGGCAACTCTGTGGTTAGCAATTTCAGATATGTGGAGCAGACCTTCCTTGCCACCTTTGCCAATATCAACAAATGCACCAAAATCACGAATGCCTGTGACTCTGCCAAGATAGATTTTGCCAATTTGCGCTTCTTCAGTGATGTCTAGGATGATGGATTTTGCATGTTCGCCTGCGGCTTCATCTGGTGCAGTAATAAACACTCTACCATCCTGTTCGATGTCAATTTTGCATCCTGTGTCTTCGATAATTTTTTTGATAATCTTTCCGCCTGGGCCTATGACTTCCCTGATTTTTTCTGTGTCAATTGTGACTGTGTATACTCTTGGGGCGTTAGGTGAAAGCTCTGGGCGAGGTTCGGCGATGCACTGGTGCATGAGATCGAGGATAAAGTTTCTTGCTTCTTTTGCCTGTGCAAGCGCACGACGGACAATCTCCATAGTGATACCTTTAACCTTGATGTCCATCTGGAGGCCGGTGATTCCTTCTCTTGTGCCCGCAACCTTGAAATCCATGTCACCTAGGGCATCTTCAACGCCTTGGATGTCTGTGAGGATTGCAACATTGTTATCGCTCACAATAAGACCCATTGCAATGCCTGCCACAGGAGCCTTGAGCGGAACGCCTGCATCCATAAGAGACAGTGTCGAACCACAAACTGAAGCCATTGATGATGAGCCATTGCTTTCGAGCACTTCTGAGAAAATCTGAATTGTGTAGGGGAATTCTTCTTCGGTTGGAACAAGTGGAAGCAGTGACCTTTCGGCAAGGTTGCCGTGACCAATGTCGCGTCTTGATGGACCTCTTAACATGCGGACTTCGCCGACCGAATATGGCGGGAAGTTGTAATAATGCATGTAATGCTTGATTTCTTCCTCATAAAGACCTTCAATAAGCTGACCTTCGTCCTTTGCACCAAGAGTGGTGACAGACAGAACCTGGGTCTGACCTCTCAGGAACAAGGCTGAGCCGTGAGTTCTGGGGAGCAGGCCAATCTCCATTGTGATTGGACGTATTTCGTCAGATTTCCTGCCGTCTGGTCTCAAACCTTTTGCTACAATTCTGTCTCTGACGAATTCCTTGAGCAACTTCTCAAAAGCATTTTTAATGTCTGAGGTTTTTTCTGGGAATCGCCCTGCTAGATTTTCTCTTATTTCGTGTTCAAAATCACCGGTTGCGTTTTCTCTTGTGGCTTTGTCAGGTGAGAAAATCTTCTCGTCACCTTGCGCAAAAACCATTTCTTTTACAGCCTGATATACTTCCTGGTCAATAGCAAGAGGAGCAACAATTACTTTTTCTTTTCCGATGATTTTCCTGATGGCATTTTGTGCTTCGAGAATCTCCGCAAAAGACTGTTGAGCAAGCTCCATTGCTTTTGCAACGGTTTCTTCATCAACCTGTTTTGCGCCAGCTTCAACCATCATGATGGCATCTGAGGTGCCTGCCACAATGATATCAAGCGATGACTTCTCTGATTCAGTAACTGTTGGATTAACAACATATTCACCATCAATTACACCAATGCGCACTGCTGAAAGAGGACCATCAAACGGAGCTTCCGAGATCATAAGAGAGCATGATGCACCGATTATACCAAGTACATCAGGATGAACCTCTCCATCAGATGATAATGTTGTAACAACGATTTGAACGTCTTGTCTGAAGTGTTTTGGAAATAGAGGGCGTATTGGCCTGTCAATGAGCCTTGATCTCAGGATTTCCTGGTCAGAGGGTCTTCCTCCTCTTTTGAAGAAACCGCCTGGAATTTTGCCTGCGGCGTACATTTTGTCCTGGTAGTCAACCACTAGTGGGAAAAAATCTTGACCTTCTTTTACTGTCTTGCCAAGAACTGCGGTGGCCAAAATGACTGTTCCACCAGACTGAACAAGGCATGAACCTCCAGCCTGTTGGGCCATTTTTCCGACTGTAATGCGAATCTCATGACCAGCAACTTGTGCAATCGCCGTATGGCATTTGCGCCCTAATTCTATAGTCTCTTCTATCCTCATTACTTACGCAAACCTAGCGAACCAATGAGTTTTAGATAACGGTTCTCATCAATGCTACGAAGGTAGGCCAGCATTTTGTGGCGTTCACCGACCATGCGTAAAAGGCCTTTTCTGGATATGAAGTCATGGGTGTGTTTGAGAAGATGTGCGGAAAGGTCGTTAATTTTTGCGGTGAGTAGGGAAACCTGAACTTCTGGCGAGCCTGTGTCGCCTTCGTGTGTTTTGTACTTTTCAATTACTTCGAGCTTTCTTTCTTTGCTGAGCATAGTAATACTCTCCTTCTCCTTTGGCCACGGTGCCGTCGCTTTTGCGCGGTCATCCCAGCCCAGGTTTTGTTAATGATAACAATTGTTCAGATTTGTTCAAGTAAGATTCTTGATTATTTTTCGGATTTTTATCTATAATTGATACATGGAAAAAAATAGTCACATGCTGGCAGTAATTTTTGACCTTTGGGATACGCTCATTTATGACCTTCCCGATCTTGAGGCGCAACGTGGCCAGGAACGTGCTCAGAATATGCATGATGTTTTTGGGAAACACAAAATGAATATTTCAATGCAGGATGTGATTTTTGCATATCAGGCTGTTGGGTCAATAATCAAAGAGCAGGCCAAACAAAACAAAGCTCTGACCATCCATGAACAGGTCTTGCTCATATGTGACACATTACGATTAAAATCAGAACCTGGTTTGCAAACCGAACTTGAAGAGGGATACAACAAACCAAATCTCACCTGCAAATCGCCTTTTGTACCTTATGCAGTTGACACTATTGACATTTTGTACAGAAAATACAAGCTTGCGCTCATTTCAAACACTGAAAGATCATATGGAAGGAGCTTGATAAGCGCTTATCCTCAAATCTTGTCTAAAATGTCTGTATTCTATTTTTCGGATGAAAAAAAACTGAGGAAACCTCATCCAGAGACTTTCCTTGGCACCATTAAAGAGCTTGGGCTTTCACCCAATCAATGTGTAATGGTCGGCGACAACCCCGAAACAGACTGTAAAGCCGCGGTTAATCTCGGATTGAACGCAGTGTATTTTTGCAATCCGGTGCTGGCTCAGAAATCCCCATTCAAACCTCAAATCACATCACTTGCAGACCTGCCAAAAATCCTGGAAAAAATATAATGTCAAAAGTTTTGGTTGGTATGTCAGGTGGAGTTGATTCTCTGGTTTCTGCAATCATCCTCAAAAAACAAGGATTCGATGTCACAGGTGGCACTTTGCCAATTTGTGGAGGGTTATCAAACAATACTGCCAAAAATCTTTGCGAAATGATTGGCATCCCTTTTGTTGGAATTGATACTGGCAATCTATTCAAATCAAAGGTAATTGACTATTTCAAGGACTCTCTAAGGATAAACGAAACGCCCAACCCATGCATTATCTGTAATCAACACGTCAAACTCTTTGGATTGCACAAATATGCCATAGAAAATGGCTTTGATTTTGTTTCTACAGGCCATTATGCAAAAATCTCTGAATTTTTTGGAAGGATAACGGTTGAAAAAGGTATTGATCCTCAAAAGGATCAAAGCTATATGTTGTGCAGAGTTCCTGAAGAAATCCTTAAGATGACAATTCTGCCCATTGGAGAAATCACAAGATTCGACGCAGAAATGATTGCCAAAGACTATCCCACAACTGAACCAAGTCAGGATGCATGTTTTGTGAAAGGCGGCATGACTGAGTGGATAAGCAGAGAGGTTGGCTTAGGCGAAAGTGGGTTTATTCTTGACCAAAATGATCAGGTGCTTGGAAGTCACATTGGACTGAGAGCCTACACAATTGGCCAGAGAGAGGGGTTGAAGCTCTCTGGAGGTCCGTGGTTTGTGACTGGCAAAAGCACTCAAAAAAATGCCCTTGTTGTGGCCCACAGGGAAGATGCTATGGTCTCTGAATTTGATGTCAGAGATGTCAACTTGTGGCACAACTAAGATATTACAGTAATGATTCGATACCGTGCAGAGCCAGTGAAATGTTCTTTGGTGGCAACAGGAGATGGAACTGCAAAGGTAACCACGCAAATCAAGGTTTTTGCGCCTACTCCGGGGCAGTTTGCAGTTTTTTACAATGACAACCGTATTGTTGGTTCTGCAATCATTTCATGATAAAGATGGTTATTGCTAACTCATAAACAATTTACAATATTTACAGCATTAACCTTGAAATTATTCAGATATATAACCAAATATAGCATTTAAATACGTTTTTTATAATAACATTCATTTTGCCAACATTCACCACAAAAATGATACAATCGTCCCTAGTGAAAATTGCAAACAGATACGAGCTAATTGAAGAAATCGGTCACGGTGGAATGAGTAATGTCTATTTGGGTCTAGACTGCGAAAGTGGAGAAATAGTGGCAGTCAAGATATCCAAAGACCTCAACGAGAAAGATAATCACAGATTCAATCATGAAAAAGAGATACTCAAGAAAGCTAATTACCATTCAATTGTGAAATATAAGGACTCAGGATTCGAGAATGATAAACCTTTTATAGTAATGGAATATGTTTCTGGCCACTCAATCGGCGACACCCCTCTTTCAAAGGAAGAATTGCTGAAGCTATTCATCAAAATATGCAATGCACTTGATTATTTACAAAGTTTGAATGTGATTCATAGGGATATCAAACCATCAAACATCATCATTTCAAACGAAAATCCAGTGATTGTAGATTTTGGAATTTCACATGAAATCAGCAAAACAAGGGTCACTGTTACAGGTTCAATAATTGGCACTATAAGCTACATGTCTCCTGAGCAAGTCAGTGGTCAAGAGATGGATAACACTGTAGACTTGTACGCTTTAGGAACGGTGATGTATGAGCTATTGACTGGAGAACCTGTCTTTACCGGCAACAACGTAGCTGAAATCATTTATAAAATCATCACAGAAAAACCAAAAAAACCTATTGAGATTGATAATACTATTCCAAAATCACTTGATTCAGTAATAATGAGGCTTTTGGACAAAAATCCGAAACAACGTTATTCAACTGGAAGTGAAGTTGCACTTGACCTTCAAAAAATTCTTGATGGCGAGGAGATTATTGAGAATGTCATCTCATCCATAACAAGCGAGTATGTGCCTTTCATTGGCAGGGAAGATATACTTGAAGAATTCAATAAGGCAATTGAACGTGCAATTAAAGGGATTCCGACATACTTAAACATTTATAGGCCTTCGGGAATAGGCAAAACAAGACTTCTGGAGGAGTTTAGATCACAAGGTATTGCAAAAAATGCAAAATTCCTTCTTTGTGATCCATCGCTTGCCAAACCATCAAAACCTGCCATTTCGTCTATTCTAGACCAGCTCTCAGATTATGAACTGGAAATTGATAAAAACTTACTGACAAAATATGCCTATCAATTGTTTGATTTATCGGAAAAATTCGCCTTTTCAACAGATTTGGCACCACAACAAACGCCTTCCCAGTCGTCAAATTTTCATGAGGTGGTTGCCTATATCATCTCACAGGCGCAAAGAAATAACCTTGTAATATTGGCTTTCGAAGAAGAATTGGACAAATTCACGCTTGATGTTTTAGACAGTTTACCAAAATACTCGGCTTCGAGCAAAACAATTATTATTACTTTATCTCAATTAGCAAAAAATATAAAATCAAATTCGATTATTAACTGTGAAAAACATGAACTTAAGCCATTTTTCCCTTCAGATGTACAAAAAATATCCAAATCAGTACTTAAAAAAGAGATTTCGAATCAGGAAATAGCTATTATCATGGATAAAACTGGAGGAAACCCATTCTTCACAATTAGCCTCCTCAAGCAGATGAGAGATAAAGGTTCCTCATTATCTCTTTCCAAGCTACCCGAAGATGTTGCAGAAATCTATCAATCCATCTTCTCCAAACTCTCAGCACAATCACAGAGAGCAATAATGAAGATGTCGCTTATTGGTTGTGCAATTCCACTGAAAAAACTCAATATAATGCTTGGAATGCTTCCTATAAAAGTAAAGCAGTTTTTGGATGAAATTAAAACCACAAATATAATCATTGACAGGATTGTTGGCGATGATTCATGCATTGAAATTATATCAAAACTCGTTGCTGAAGTGTTTGAAGACTCCATAAGCGAAAACGAGAAAAAAACTCTGAATCTTGAGATTGCTAGGTCATATGAATTATCAGAAACTAATCCGTCTAATGAAACAAAAATGCGTATGTCAAAGCACCTTCTTGATTCAGGCAATATTGAAAAAGGAGTGATGGGTATTATTGATTGTTCATCAGCCCTCTCAAAGGAATTCAAGTTTGACTATATTCTCAAATATCTTGACAACCTCGATGAAAGGGTTGAGGGGTTGGGAAATAAAAACATTCTGCTTGATTTCTACATAAAAAAAATCCATCCATTAGGTGCAAGAGGTCGTTTTTCGGATGCAGAGAAATATGTGCCAAAAATGGAAGTTTTCTTCGACGACACCGAAATTCCTTTATCAAAAAAGCTTGATCTTTCAATAACCTTGAGCAACCATTATTCAGGTTCTGGGAACGTTAAAACTGCAGGCAAATACGCAAAAATAGGGTATGCTTTACTCGATGACTCAGCTACCCCAGAGCAGGCTTCAAAGATAAATCATTTCATGGCGGTTGGCATTGTGGAAGATGGAAATATCGAAGAAGCCCAAATATATGCAAACGACGAGTTGATGTATGCTCTCATTGGTGGCAACAAGAGCATGATAGAAAAAGCATATCTGATTATTTCATATATCAAGCTCAGGCAAGGTGAATTCGAACTTGCAATCCAGGACAACATGGAATCCATAAGATTAGCGCAAGAGATGGAAGATGATGATTCCTTGTTGCAATCACTGAATAACCTCGCAGAAATATATTTTACCAAAGGTGATATTGACACTGCAATACAAACATTGGAACAAATGAGAACCAAAGCGATCGAAATTTTCAACTACAGACAATTCGGCTTTGCATCTACAAATTTAATCTATGCACTGCTTTCTTCAGGTAAATTGAAAGAAAGCAAACAAATATGTAAACAATCACTGGATGAATTCAAATTCACAGGTTCAATGTTTTTAGCTTCTTCTCCATATTGTAGCCTTCTGAGTTTTTATTATTTTGAAAACAACAATCAAAACTTTGATGATCTGTCGAAGGAAATCATCGAATTAGCAAAACTTCACAACAACAAGGCATGTGAATTCCACACAAAACTATTAGGCTCAAAACATCAAATAGCAATAGGCAATTTGAAAGATGCCATGGACATCCTAAAAGAGATAGAGAGTCTAGCCTCTGATGATGACAGAAAAATACAACTTTGCACCACCAAAAGCAAAGTATTGACCTTAAATGGTGAATTTATAAAAGCAAGAGAAACACTCAATGGAACTGATAAATTTGATATAAAAGGAGACACCATTAAAAGTATTGAAGTCTTTACTGCTTGGCTAAAATATTTTTATCTTGCATCAAAAAATTTCATCTCAAAAAAGGATGATTTTTCTTTGTCCAAAATGATTGAAAACAATGGAATGGGATTTGACAGATTTATGGATGTGATGGAAAACACTAAAAAAATCCTTGGAGAATTGATTCAAGAATCTCCATCAATTGATTTTTATCTTCCAGAAATTGTGGTGTCCTATGCAAATTGCCTAACGCTCCTTGAAAGCAAAGACCGACGAAGATTGTTTGATATTGATGACATATTAATCCACACAAAAAAATACATGGATACATTTGGTTTCGAGCTTTATAGATACCAATTCGTCCAAATATATGAAGAATTTATCCTAAACCCCAAGATAGCATAAAAAAAGCCCCCGCCAAAAACGGGGGCATATCTTTTATTATTGTGTGCTTGTTTAGATAAGGTCGTACATTTCGAATTCGATTGGGTGTGGGGTGCGTTCAATTCTAAGATGGTCTTCCATTTTGTCTTTGGTAAACTTTGCAAGGAGTTCAGAGGTGAAAACATCACCTTTTTGAAGGAAGTCTTTGTCAGCATTGAGGCATTCGAGGGCTTCCTTGAGTGTGGCAGGGATGCTTACCGGTGGTTGCCAGCCTTCTGGCATATTCTCGAGTGGACCATAAACCTTTTCTGGATTAAGATTGCTAAGAACACCGTCAATGCCAGCCATAAGTATTGCGGAAAGAGCAAGATATGGGTTGAATGTGGCATCACCGACACGGTATTCAAAGCGTTTTTCTTCGGGTCTAGTTGCATAGGCTGGGATTCTGACTGCGGCATTTCTGTTGGCCATGCCATAGCAACAGTTGCATGGGGCTTCATATCCTCTAACAAGACGTTTGTAGGAGTTGGTTGATGGGTTGGTAATGGCTGTGAGGGCAGGTGCGTGCTTGAGTAATCCGGCAAGGTAGGACATTGCAATTTTTGAGAGACCCATGTAGCCTGAAGGATCGGAGAACAGATACTCGCCTTTTTTGGTCAGGAAGTGGTGAACATGGAGTCCATTGCCTGCCTCGCCATAGATTGGTTTTGGAAGGAATGAAGCATAGGAGCCGTATTCGAATGCTGTGTTTCTGACCACGTATTTACCCAAAATGATGCCATCTGCAGACTCCATTGCTTCCATGAGATTGAACTCAACCTCGCACTGACCTGGGCCTCCGACTTCATGGTGGTGGTATTTAATGTCATATCCAAAATCAATAAGCCTATTTACTGCGTCGCGCCTGACATCGTACATTGTATCAAGCGGTATTGTTGCATGGTATCCGCCTTTTTTGGGGAGGCGTGTTGCCATGGAGTAGTCATCTTCAGAATTACCCCAATAACCTTCATCAGAGATTATCTCAGCAAGCATGTGATGAGGTTCTGTGCGAAGTCTCACATCATTAAAAAGATAGAACTCCAGCTCTGGGCCAAAGAACGCCTTGTCTGCAATACCAAGACTCTCCATATAGGAAAGGGCTTTCTTGAGGACTCCTCTTGGGTCTGATGCAAAAGGTTTGACTTCTTGTGCGGCTTCAAAGACATCGCACATGAATGATGCTGTTGGTTCTTCATAGCATGAGTCAATAATTAAGGTGTCGATGACTGGTCTTGCAACAAAATCTGATTTTCTGGTCTCTGCAAATCCGAAATTTGATCCAT
>Ga0351946_1066_pt1 | contig 13598 bp, 9 predicted proteins | sample BONcelT113001F15_FD_206832 | JGI IMG/M metagenome (GOLD analysis project Ga0351946, IMG submission 206832) | Enriched cells from coal bed in the Powder River Basin, Montana, United States - BONCAT cells T11 rep3 HSBNCT.T11.300.1.F15 ...
TCCTCCGGATTAATAGCCGGGACAGTTGGTGGTGGAATAACCGAGCTTAAGGTCATTCAACAAGCACAATTTCTCCTGAAAACGAAGAAATCGGGGCTGTTCTCTTATGAATTGCATGGTGAAATTTTCAAAGGAAGTGAGTCCATCTGTGGGGGAAGCATGACTATTTTACTCGATGCAACACCGGATTTACATCTTCCCGTTTTTAATCAGTTGAAGGACAGTTTAGAGCAGCGACAAAAAGGTGTATTGTTGACTTTGACCGATGCATCTGATTCGGATGATGTAAAAATCGTACGGCAATGGATTGTTGAGGAAGATCTGAATTTAGACCAAAATATACAAGATAATATTCGTCCGGTTATTTCTGAAATGTTCCGAAATGCTCACTCTGAAGCCATTCTCGCCATTCCGTTTGATGGAAATAAAACACTCTCGAAAGGAATCCGTTTGTTGGAACGTATTCACCCCAAACCATCGCTGATTATTGCCGGCGCCGGGCACATCGGTCATTCTTTGGCACATCTGGGAAAATTTCTCGGGTTTGATGTTGTCGTTTGGGACGACCGCCCCGAATATGCCAATCAAAGCTTGTTTCCCGATGCTGATGTTGTTTTGTCGGGGACAGTTGATGAAAGCCTGGGGCAGCTCCCTGTTCAGGATGATTCCTATTTGGTTATTGTTACCCGCGGACACAAAAGCGATGCAGATGTACTCCGGAAGTTTATCACGAGCAATGCTGCTTACATCGGAATGATTGGAAGTAAAGCGAAAGTGACACAAATGAAAGCTTTGTTTCTTGAAAATGCCTGGGCAACTCCGGAACATTGGAGCCGGATTTATGCTCCGGTAGGTTTGGATATTGGAGCAAAAACCGTGGAAGAAATTGCGATTAGCATCGCGGCACAGTTGGTGAAAGTTAAAAATCAAAAAAGCGCCAGCCATGAATGACGTTTGGGCCATTGTTTTGGCGGCAGGAATGTCAACCCGCATGGGAACGCAAAAACTACTACTGCCTTTCGACGGGAAAACAATCGTCGAAAAAGTGGTGGAAAATATCCTGAAATCAGGAATTGTCAATGTGGTGGTGGTGTTGGGAGCCAATTCTGTTGAAATAGCTGAAGTTCTGAAATCGTGGCCGGTGCAGACCATCCGGAACGAGAATTTTCGGGAAGGAATGCACACTTCGGTGATTTCGGGAGTGAACGCGTTACCTGAAAACGCAAAAGCGGTCATGATTTTTTTAGGCGATCAGCCGTTTATTCCCGTAAATGTTTCTGCAACAGTGGTTGAGGCGTGGAAAGATTCAGGAACAGGAATTGTGATGCCTCTTTTTCACGGCAAACGCGGGCATCCACCGTTGTATGATTTGAAGTTTCGACAGGAGATTCTAGACCTCGATCCGGCAGTTGGGCTTCGGTCGGTTGCCCGGAAATTTCAGGATGAAATATTGGAAGTGGAAACTTTTTGCCCGGAAATCGTAAGGGATATTGATACGCGTGAAGATTATTTAAAAACTATAAAAACCAACAAACATGGCTGAAACTATTCAATTTGAACTGAACGGAAAGAAAGTGGAAATACCACTTGAAAAGAACCAGACCCTGCTTTGGGCGCTGCGGATCAACTTCAACCTGACCGGCACCAAATATGGTTGCGGACTGGGTTACTGCGGAACCTGCACCGTTTTGATGGACAATGAACCGGTAAGGTCGTGCGGAATATTGATGGAAGATGTTGCCGGCAAAAAAATCACGACCATCGAAGGAATGTCGGTCAACGGAAAACTTCACCCTATCCAACAAGCATTTGTCGATCACGATGCCCTGCAGTGTGGCTATTGTACCCCCGGAATGATCATGAATGCGTATGGACTTTTACTGAAAAATCCAAATCCCACCAAAGAGCAGATAGTTGATGGGATGGAAGGAAACCTCTGCCGTTGCGGCGCGCACACACACATTATTGATGCGATTGAATCGGCCTCCAAAAAAATGAAAATTTAACCTGATAAAAGAACTGACTATGAAAGACGACAAATATTATCGGGACGAAGTGCCGGAAAATAATCCAACGTTTGAAGTTGACCGGCGTGATTTTGTGAAATTGCTTGGCGGTGGCCTTTTCATTTATTTCCAACTGGGCGAATTTCTTACCGGAGTAGCTGCTGATGCTGAACAACAGCGTTCGGTTCCGAAAGATTACAATGCTTTTATACATATTGCCGATGATGGCAAAGTGACTTGCATGATCGGCAAAATTGAAATGGGACAGGGGATTATCACATCGTTTCCTCAAATGGTGGCCGATGAGTTGGACACGCCTCTGGAAAGCGTGAAAATGGTGATGGGCGATACCGAATTGTGTCCGTACGACGCCGGAACATGGGGCTCGCTTTCAACCCGTTCGCTTGGTCCGGTTATGCTGGCCGCGATAGCCGAAGCCCGTTTGGTGCTGCTTGAAATGGGCGCTGAACATTTGGGTGTTGGTAAAGACGAGGTGACTGTCGAAAATGGTGTCATCTTCGTGAAAAACAAAAAAAGTAAAAAAGTAAGTTACGGACAATTGGCCAGCGGTAAGAAAATCGAAAAATACCTGGAAGTAAAGCCAAAAGCGAAAGATTTCAGCGAATATAAAATTCGTGGGAAATCGTTCAATCATGCTGACGGTGTTGCCAAAGTAACTGGTCAGGCAATGTATTCGGGCGATTTCAGGATGCCCGGAATGTTGTACGCCAAGATACTGAGGCCGCCATCTCACGGAGCCACGTTGGTTTCTGCGGATACTTCGGAAGCCGAAAAGCTGGATGGGATCAGCATTGTCCGCGACAAGGACTTAATCGCAGTTTTGCATACTGATTTTGAAAAAGCGGAGGCCGCGCTTTCCAAAGTAAAAGCCGAATACAAGTTTGATGAAATGAAAGTGGACGATAAAACCGTTTTCAAACACCAGCTTGATTTTAAATCGGAAAGCCGCGTGGTGAAAAGTTCGGGCGATATTGCGACCGGCAAAAGCAATTCGGAATTTATCATTGAGAGCGAATATCATAACAGTTATGTAGCCCATGCGCCCATGGAACCACATACCGCCCTTGGTTTCATGGAAGGCGATAAAGTGGTGGTGCGGGCTTCAACACAAACACCTTTCGGAACACAGGACGGAATTTCGCGTGAGTTGGGCATTGGCCTGGACAAGGTTCGGGTTATTGCGCCGTTTCTGGGCGGTGGTTTTGGCGGAAAAACAGCTTTCCGTCAGGCTATTGAGGCGGCACGGTTAACTAAGCTGACCGGAAAACCAATCATGGTGCAGTGGAGCAGGCAAGAGGAATTTTTCTACGATAATTTCCGCCCGGCAGCCGTCATAAAAATTACTTCAGGAACTGATAAAGCCGGGAAGATTTCGCTGTGGGATTACCACGAATATTTTGCCGGCGCCCGCGGATCGGATACCATTTACGATGTGCCGGATGCCAAAACGACCAGCTATTCGGCCCGCGAGGTTCATCCCTTTGGAACTGGCGCCTGGCGTGCTCCGGGAAACAACACCAATACCTATGCGCGTGAATCGCAAATTGATAGGATGGCCGCAAAACTGGGTGTCGATCCGCTGGACTTCCGCCTGAAAAACCTGAAAGATGAGCGCATGATTGGTGTCCTGAAAGCAGTAGCCGAACTGTTTGGATATACGCCCGCCAAAGGCCCAAGCGGACGCGGATACGGTATTGCCTGCGGTTTCGATGCGGGAAGTTATGTAGCTCATATCGCCGAAGTGAAAGTGGACAAAACAACCGGAAAAATTCAGGTTATCCGTGTAGCCTGTGCTCAGGACATGGGTTTTTGCATCAATCCGCAAGGTTCAATAATTCAGTTGGAAGGCTGCATTATGATGGGGTTGGGTTATGCGCTGACAGAAGAAGTGAAATTCACAGGTGGCGATATTCATACGAACAATTTTGGGAACTACCAGATTCCGGTGTTTTCGTGGACGCCCAAAATTCAAACCAAAATTCTCGATAAAAATGAAGCCCCACAGGGTGGCGGCGAACCGGGAATAATTTGCATGGGTGGCGTGATTGCCAATGCCGTTTTTGATGACAGCGGAGCACGGTTATATCAGTTGCCAATGACGCCGGAAAGAGTGCTGGAGGCAATTGCAAAGGTGAAATAAAATGATCGCATGAAAAATAATTTGGTGCGCATAAAAACCCAATTTCCTGCTTAGGAAAATCTAAACGGGTGCGCAGGAGAGCAAAATTTCCTGCTTAGGGAAAAAATTCCCAAGGCAGGAAATTGTTTCTTTAATTGTAGTTGGTTGAACGTGGGGGTTGATCAGCTTGTGTTTAATCATGTCATTTCTTCGGGATTTTCATTGTTCGAACATCTGATGTACAATAATCCTTACATCCCTTCAGTATTTTTCTTCTACGGATCCATCTATATTCTATAATCTTGGCATCTCTCTGAGATTGAAACCCAAACTTTCAACCGGATTTTCACCCGAATTCCTGGTTGTCAGGTTTCCGAAACCTGACAGGTCTTAAGTGTACACCATAAAAAATATTGCCTCAATGATAAGTAAGAAATTAACTTACCTCTTTAAATTCCTTTAAAACGATGGTTGCCAGCTCATAATCTGATTGGTAATGTTCGATGTTAAATAAACCGGTGGTCATTTTTTGAAGGTCTCCATGGATGTTTTCCATCGATCGGGTGATTGTTGAGCGGAAAAGTTGAGCGCATTGCAGGCAGGTTGATTGATCTAATTCTTCTGTGTTGTAGAACGCACTTTTTAGTTCTGCAATTGAATGTTCGTAGTTTTTGTTCAACCATAACCTGCGTGAGGTGAGCATCTTTTTGTTTATAAGCGCCCTTTGTGCCATGCAATTTGTCCCATCAAAATGACAACTTACCAATTCGATACATTCGTGTTTGTCATCAAAGTACATACCCTCATTTTCTGAAATCGAAAATAGCTTCTTCATTTTTCCTTTCATATCTTTCTAGCTATAATATATGATTAATCCCTCTTACTTTTCGGTGCTATTATTTCAGGAATTCCGCAGGAATTTCTTTTATTTTTTCAATTTCTATTTTCCGGATAAAAAATTCGCCACCTTCTGATTGTAACTGGATTTTCCCTTTGGCAAGCGGTAATTTCAGCCCATTTTCAACTTTGCTGCAATTGGTGTTGACCATTACAACTTGTCCGTTTACAACGTGAACAGCTGTTTGTCCGAAACAGTACAAATCTACTGTGTTCCATTCTCCGAGCGGTTTCTCTGCATCTTTTGCCTTTTTAACGGAGCGGCCATTGTCCGTTTCGCTGAATGATGTTAACTGACCCTGTGGTGAATAATTAAAACTTTTACCATCGTCACTTTTTAATACTTTGCTTTCGCAGTAAGTATTGGCCATCAGGTAGGTATCGCCAAGGTTTTCGTGCATTAACTGAAGTTCGATATTGGCCATCCAGGTTCCGAAAGCAGCACCAAATGGTCCGTAGCTGTGGTAAAGTAATCCGCTGTTGCGTTTCCCATAAACCTTCTCGCCCCATTTAAATTCCAATCGAAGGTGGTAGTCAGCATATTCTGCTTTTGTGGCAAGCGAAGCAAAAATATCACCCGAAATATGAATAACTTTTTTCCCATCCATTTCAACGATGCTGTAAGTTGAGGCTGGGGTCGCTTTTTTAGCCAGATTTTCGAATCCTGTAATCGGGCTGCCAAGAAATATATCCCAGTTTTTTAGATTTTTTCCGTTGAAAAGAGATTTTTGGGCAAATACTGAAACTGATAGTAAACAAAAGGTTAAAACAAAAAGAAGGTTTTTCATGATAATTGGGTTTGGTGGTAAATGACAAAAAAAAACTGCCCTACAAGGATAGGGCAGTCTATCGAAATAATAATTTGTTTTTAGTTTGAATGTGATGAAATTAACTGTTGAGCTCTTTCAAGAATTGCAGTATCATCAAGTAATACAACGCCTCCGTCCGGGCCTGGTTCAATATGTAATCCTACAGATTTTCCTCTGTCATAGTTTGCGCCTCCAAAATAATTTCTGACCGTTTCAACCTCGATATTAAACTCTTGCGCAATTTGGTGGATCGAACCGGCAGGTAAGCTGTCTTTGATGTGACGCAACTCGTTAAACGTGATTTTTCTCTCCATGACAATTAGTTTTTATGGTTTTACACTATCTATTCGGTTTAAATAACGCTTAAAGTTAGAATTAATAAATAAATAACAATGAGGGTATGCCCATGTTTTTGTAACAGGTTTTTAATTCTGTCGGAAGTTTTGCTATTAAACAATTTGGAAATAAGTCATTTGTTCCTGTTCTATAAGCATTTTGAATAAATAAAATTTGCATAACTGTTAAGAAGCAATAAAATATTTAACAATTTTTAATAATTAATTGAGTCCTTTCTTGATGGCATCATAGATAGCCTGATGCATTGAAGTACGAATGTTCAGGTCGTAAATGGCTGAATTTCTTCTCGTGGGATATACACGGTTCGAGAGAAAAATAAATAGTAGTTGGTTCTGTGGATCGACCCAGGTAAAAATACCTGTAAAACCTGTATGCCCGTAGCTTTCTGGACTTGCATCGGCTGCCGGGAATTTGTTCTTTATGCCCTTTATTCCCGGATTTGGTTTGTCGAACCCCAGCGCCCGGCGATTGCTGCTTGGTGAAAACTGGACCTTGGTAAATTCACTGATCGTTTCGGGTAAAATAAATTGTTTTCCACCGTAATAACCCGACTGAAGATACATTTGCATCACCTTTGCCAGGTCGTTGGCTTGGCTGAACAGCCCTGCATTTCCTGATACCCCGCCCATCAGCGCTGCCAATTCGTCGTGCACAAATCCCTGCGAAAGTTCTTTTCTGAAAGTCAGGTCATTTTCAGTGGGAACGATTTGGTCAATCGGAAACCTTTCATAAGGTTTGAATCCGGTTGAAGTAGCTCCCAAAGGTTTGTAAAATTCCTGGTATAAATATTCCTGAAAGGATTTTCCGCTCAGTCTTTCTATCATGTAAGGTAAAAGGCTGAATCCCAAGTCAGAATAGACATATTCCTTTTTGGCAAGTAAAGACGATTTGATAATATCTTTGATTATTTGATTTTTGAAATCATTTTTCACATACATGTCCTGTGAAATTCGAACCTGATATTGTTCTTCCGGATGATTTTTGAAAACATTCTCACGCAAGACACCCCGCTTTCCCGGTTCGAGCCAGAAGGGAAGGCCACCCTGCAACCTTGCCTGGTGAGTCAGAATATCCCTGACAGTCATTTCTGCTTTGTTTGTGTTTTCGAATTCAGCAAAATAGTTGGAAAATGGTGCGTCAAGATTGATCTTTTTTTCATCGAATAACTTCATTATCGCCGGAAGTGGCGCAGTTATTTTTGTAACAGAAGCCAGATCGTAAAGATGATTTTTTTGCACCGCCTGCTCATTTTCGTAGGTGAAATATCCATAGCTGGATTGCAGTATCACTTTTCCTTCTTTGGCAATCAACACCTGACAACCAGGGTAGGCTTTCCCTGCAACTCCTCGTTTCGCAATCGAATCAATCAAATATTGAAGGTATCGCGAATTGATTTTCACTTCTTCAGGAAGCGTGTATTTTAGTCGCTGAATCGATGTAGTGACGATCCCGGAGTTGATCGGGAACAAATTATTTACAGATACAGGCAATTTACCGCTGGCATTTGTTGCGCCAAAAATAAGTTGTGCTGCCATTTCCTGGGCATCATTGTCGTCCTGATAAGCGACGATTAAACTCTGTGTATTCTTTAATGCCGGGAAAAACTGCATTGAATAAGGATTTCCAAAAAAGCAGATGACCGTATTCCTGTCTTTGAGCCTTTCAATCAAATTGATTTGCTGATCAGAGATTCCAAATCGTCTGTTTGGATACAAGCCCATTCCATGTATCCCGATAATTATCAGGTTATAAGGAATTAATTGAGTAAGCAAACTGTTTATTTCTTGTTCCATCGGAATTTTCCCAATGTTGAAATGATCAATTTGGGTATAATTTTCGAGCATATTCTGAAACGGAACAAGCTGATCAGAACCGATTGACAGACTGGCGATTTTTAGCGTATCAATCTGCTGCAAGGGGATGATATTTTGCCTGTTCAGTAATACAGTCATCGATTGTTCCTGAAGCAGGCGTTTGGTAAGCAAGTATCGGTTGTTGTTTAACTTAGCGTATAGATTTTTTGTGTCAACCAATTTTTGCTTGTCAAGTCCAAGCCATTTTTTGACGGTTAGAATTTTTCTGCATTTTTCATCGATTTCTTCAACCGATAATTCTCCTTTTTCAACAGCCAATTTTACTGCATCAATGGCCTTGTCCAGTCGGGGTACAATTTCGAGCATATCGTTTCCGGCTTTCAGGGCTTTAACCGACGATTCACCCGAAGAATAAAGGTTGCTGACGCCTTTCATATTCATTGCATCTGTTATCACCAAACCCTTAAACCCCAAATCTTTTTTTAGTTTGATGTTAATTATTTTTGATGACAATGTGGCCGGAACCTTTGCATTCGCATCGAGCGCCGGAACATGTAAATGTCCGGTCATTATAGCACCAATTCCTCTATTGATGAGGTATGCGAATGGGAATAATTCGAGCGAATCGAGCTGTATTTTTGTTTGTTTAATTACCGGGAGGTCGTGATGAGAATCGGTTTGTGTATCCCCATGTCCCGGAAAATGCTTGGCAGTGGCCAATACTCCGGCGTCCTGCATTCCACTTGCATACAACCACGACTTGCGCGCAACCTGTATCTTGTCTTCTCCAAACGACCTGTGATTGATGATTGGATTAGCCGGATTGATATTGATGTCGCAAACTGGCGCCATGTTCATGTGAACTCCCAGCATTCGGCATTGTTCTCCAATCTCAAATCCCATCCGGTAAATCAGTGAGTCATTTGAAATGGCTCCCAAAGCCATTTGAGCCGGATAATTCAGTGTCGAATCCAATCTGAAACCAAGTCCTGTTTCGGCATCAATGGCAACAAGCAATGGTATTTTTGAAGCTTGCTGAAGTTTGTTGCTGATATTTGCCTGATTGACCGGGCCACCCTGCATGAAAATAATTCCGCCAACCTGATACTGATCGATCAGTTTTAAAAGCTCATCGGTTTTTTGATTCTTCATATTCGAATAAGCCTGAATCATGAACAATTGGCCAATCTTCTGATCGAGGCTTAAATTGTTCATGATTGAATCGACCCATCGATCATTCGACATTTTCTGAAATGGTGGATTTTGTTGGGCGGAGCAATACCCTGAATATAAAATCAGGATACTTAATATTGTAATATATCTCTTCATCGCGTATCTGTTCAATTGGTAAAGGTAAAAAACAATGTGAATTCCAATATTTTTCGGGAAGCGATTTGAATAAAAAACCAATCAATTCTATGTACAGATTTGTTGATAAATTAATACACTTCATCTTTATTGAAAAATCAGTTGCAATTCGCATTAGTAAAGCATTTTGCATCACAAAAATCCACAATTCAGCACAAATCATAGTGTGAAATGCTCTAAAAAGAAGTGTTTTTGGAACTTATTGCCCCGAATGTTAAAATATGTAAAAATCATTTGTTACTTTTGATACCAAACTATGTCTGTTTTTCGTTGTTTATAAAAAATTTCCTTGAAGAAACTTGGCTACATACTGTTACTGATACTCGCTTTCGGCTATTTGATTTCGTGCGAAGACGAGAAGTATCTTTCATCCTCGGATGTAAAGCTTCGTTTCTCTGTTGATACTGTGATGTTTGACACTGTATTTACTACCATCGGTTCAACTACCCAGCATTTAAAAATATACAATCCTTATGACCAGAAAGTTTTAATCTCTTCGGTTAAGCTTGCAAAGGGTGAAATGTCCAATTTCAGGTTAAATATCAATGGTGTTTCTTCAAACGAAGTTCAGGACCTTGAAATTGCACCATTCGATAGTTTATACATTTTTGTTGAAGTGACGATTGATCCAAGTGGTCAGAATCTTCCTTTGGTAGTAAAAGATTCAATTGTATTTGTTACGAATTCGAACAGGCAGGATGTTGATTTGGTTGCCTGGGGACAGGATTTTGTTCTGATCAGACAACAACGATTGAAAAATACCACCTGGACGAATGAGAAACCTTATCTGGTGTATAATTACGCTTTTGTTGACAGCAATGCGACGCTAACCATTGAGCCGGGCACTAAAATTTATTTTCACAAAGAGGCAGGTTTGTATGTGAAAGGGAAGGTGCTGGCCAAAGGAACTGTTGAAAACCCGATTGTTTTTCATGGGGACAGGCTCGAAGATGTTTATTCAAATGTACCTGATCAATGGAACGGTATTTTGTTGTATTCGGGAAGTTTGAACAATGAATTCTCGAATGTTGAAATAAAAAATGCGAACATCGGATTACAGGTTGGAAACATTGAAAATGATGGTTTTGCTACAGTGAAACTCACCAATACAAAAATTCAGAACATGGCTTATGCCGGAATTTTCGCAATGAAATCTGAGATTACAGCTGATAACTGCTTAATTACCAATTGTGGGTTTTATGCAGTTGCTTTGCTTGTAGGCGGAAGTTATGAATTTAATCATTCAACCATTGCTAATTATTGGGGTGGTTATGGATTTAAAGCACGTTCAACTCCCTCTCTGCAAATTCAAAACTACCTGATTATTAGTAAAGATAAGCCTGCTTACATAGGTGATCTGTCGAAAGCAAATTTTGGAAACTGTATCATTGCAGGAAATATTATTGACGGAAACGAACTTTTTCTTGGTAAAAGAGCTGAAGCATTGTTTAATTACAAGTTTGACAAATGTCTCCTTCAGGTGGCCGATACCTTCAAAACATCAAATACCGATCATTTTGTCAATATACTGAAAGGCTTAGATCCTAAGTTTGTCGATCCTTACAAGAAATATAATTTTGAGCTCGACACCTTAAGTCCTGCCAAAGATGCCGGAAGACTGAGTATTGGGCGGCTGGTTCCAACTGATTTGAAAGGCCGCGACCGCCTTCTTGATAAAGGTCCGGATCTTGGTGCATTGGAACGACAGGAGAAAAAGGCAAAATAATTATTCCTGAATTTTATTGCTCATTCGGTTCCATGCTTTTCCAATCAATATGAGACACATCGTTTTAGTACTGCTGATACTTTTCTCAATTGTTTCAAAATGCTATTCTCAGGCGAATAAGTTGAGCGATGAGTTTACCTTCATGTTTTACAATACCGAAAATTTCTTCGATAGCGAAAATGATTCCCTGACACAGGATGATGAATTCACCCCTGACGGAGCCAGAAGATGGAATTATAACCGGTTTTATGACAAAGCTGATCGGTTGGCCAAGGTTATTTTAGCTGCCGGAAAATGGAATGCTCCTATTCTTGTTGGTCTTTGTGAGGTTGAAAATCAGCAAGCTCTTGAGGTTTTGGTAAAACAAACCCCGCTCAATAAATTCAATTATAAGATTGTTCACAAAGATTCTCCTGACGTACGTGGAATCGATGTTGCCTTTATTTACAGGTCTGAATTGTTTCAACCTTTTGATTATAAAGCCATTCCATTAATTGACCCTCTAAATCCTGAATTTAAATCAAGGGATATTCTGCGGGTTAGCGGAATCCTGAACAATGGCGACACAATCCATGTTTTTGTAAATCACTGGCCTTCGAGGTATGGCGGTATAATGGAAACGGTTCGTTTACGAGGTTTGGCAGCCAAAACATTGAAAAAGTCAATTCAGGAATTGTTTACTGATTATCCGAAAGCAAAAATAATTTGTATGGGCGATTTTAACGACACGCCCGAAGATGAAAGTTTGTCACGGATTCTAAATGCAGTGAAAAACGATAATCCTGAAGTTAAAGGCGAAATGATAAATCTTTCCTTCGGATGGATGACACGGCCGGTTCAAACCCTTAAAAACATGTATTCATGGCAGGTGTTCGATCAATTGATTGCTTCAGATTATATTCTTGAAAGTGGTTCTTGCATCACAGCAATAAAAGCCGAAATTTTTGATGCTGCTTTTTTATTGGAGCCCGATAAAAAATACGGTGGAGTAAAGCCGAAAAGAACCTATGTCGGTTTTAAATATCAGGATGGATTCTCCGATCATCTGCCGGTTTTATTAAAGTTCAAGTTGGTATATCATTGATTATTAGCAGGAATAAATCCCATTTCCTTTCCTTTTTCAAGCATAAACTGGTAAGCCGGTTTTTGTTCGTTGGGAATTATACCGTCCAGTATCGCATCTTTTATTGCTGCTTTAATCAAACCCACTTCGCGGCAAGGTTCCAGTCCGAAAACTTCCATAATGGTTTCTCCAGAAACCGGTGGCTGGAAATTCCGGATATGATCACGTTCTTCAAGGTCTTTCAGTTTTTGGCGGACAAGCTGAAAATTTCCGTAGTACTTTTTGACTTTATCAGGATTTTTAGAAGTGATGTCTGCTTCGCAAAGGGTCATCAAATCATCCACATCATCGCCTGCTTCGAACAATAACCGACGAATGGCCGAATCAGTAACCACTTCTTCAGAAAGCACGATTGGACGCATGTGGAGTTCAACAATCTTCTGCACATATTTCATCTTCTCATTTAAAGGGAATTTCATCCTTTTAAATAGTGCCGGTACCATTTTGGCTCCTACAAAATTGTGCGAATAGAAAGTCCAGCCAAGTTGTGGCGAGTACTTTTTTGTTGCGGGTTTGGCAATGTCGTGCAAAAGTGCTGACCATCTGAGCCACAGATTGTTTGTGTTGGGCGCAATCCTGTCAAGTACCTCCAAAGTGTGGTAAAAGTTGTCTTTGTGTCCAACTCCTTTCACTACTTCGCGTCCTTTCATCCGGTGCAATTCAGGAAAAATAAGCTCAAGCAAACCGGTTTGGTCGAGCAACCGGAATCCTACGGAAGGTTTATTGGAAAGAATTATCTTATTTAGTTCTTCGCCGATTCTTTCTTTCGAGATGATGTGAATTCGGTTTTTGTTGAGTGAAATCGCTTCAAGTGTTTTTTCTTCAATTGTGAATCTCAGTTGTGTTGCGAACCTGATGGCACGCATCATTCGCAAAGGGTCGTCTGAAAATGTAATGCCTGGTTCAAGCGGGGTTCGAATAACCTTATTCGTTATGTCCTGAATGCCTCCGAACGGATCAATCAGCTCGCCAAAACGATCTTTGTTCAGGCAAATTGCCAGTGCATTAATGGTGAAATCCCGACGGTTCTGGTCTTCTTCCAGTGTGCCATTTTCAACCATTGGTTTGCGTGAATCTTCGTTATACGATTCTTTTCTGGCGCCAACAAATTCAACCTCAAGCGATTGATATTTAAGCATGGCAGTTCCAAAAGTCTTAAAAACACTGACCTGAATATTCGGGCCTAATTTTTTTGCGACTATTTCAGCAAGCTCAATGCCGTTTCCAACAGTAACGATATCAATATCCGGTGAGTTGCGGTTTAAAATCAAATCCCTGACAAAACCGCCGATGACATAAGTTTCCTGTTTTAATTGGTCTGCAGCTTCTGATATGACTTTAAATATGGTATGTTTTAA
>Ga0351946_1056_pt1 | contig 13388 bp, 16 predicted proteins | sample BONcelT113001F15_FD_206832 | JGI IMG/M metagenome (GOLD analysis project Ga0351946, IMG submission 206832) | Enriched cells from coal bed in the Powder River Basin, Montana, United States - BONCAT cells T11 rep3 HSBNCT.T11.300.1.F15 ...
GCCTGGAGTTCACCGGAAACTGCTGAATTACTTGTTGGCACAGAATATCAATACCAATGGGAGGTAATATAATGAACATGGATGAAATAAAGAGATTAAGTAAAACTGAGCGTATTCAAGTCATGGAAGCGCTTTGGGACTCGATGTTATATGAAGAAGAAAAAGTAGAAACGCCTGAATGGCATGAACGCATATTGGAACAAAGAAAACAAAGCATAGCAGATGGAACCGCCAAGTTTCTTTCCATTTCAGAACTCAAAGCGAACCGCAGGATATGAAGATAAAAGATGTATACATTCTACAAGAGGCGGTCGAAGACCTGAATGAAGGCAAATCTTTTTATGACCTTCAGGAAAAAGGGGTTGGCGACTACTTTTGGGATTGTATAGTATCCGATATTGAATCACTGATCATATATGCTGGCATTCATCGGAAAAACTTGGTTTTTTCCAAATGTTTTCCAAGCGGTTCCCCTATGCAATTTATTACGAAATCACCGGACAACTTGCTTATGTCGTCGCCATATTGCCGATGCGTCGTGATCCCGCATGGATTTCAAAGCAATTAATCAGAAGGCGATAACCTTGAGCTTTATGTGGAAATAGGGTCAGGGAAATAGGGTCTTCCCGGAAAGGCGCTTTCCGGGAAGACAGATATCACGCCACGGCTGTTGAGGATGGCGAATATTTATTGCAGTGCCTTGTGTACATCGATCTCAATATGGTGCGAGCCGGTGTGGTAAAGAACCCTGCCGAATTGCCCTGTGGCGGCTACAACGAAATCCAGAAACCCAAAAGAAAAAACGTTCTGATCAATTATGAAAGACTCCGGGAACTCCTTGGATTCGACACCTATGACAGCGTAAAGACCGGTCACAAAAAATGGATTGAGAGTCGTCTGGAGAATAACAAGGATTTTCGTGAAGAGAAATGGACCAGGAGCATCGCTGTAGGAAGTGAACGTTTTATCGGGAATGTGAAATCTTTGATGGGTGCAATGGCATCGGGGCGAAGAAATATTGAAGCGGGGGAATCTTTTCAGCTTCGAGAAACGCAAAGTCCCTATATTGATCATTCCGGGGGTAAAAAGAACGAAATAGACCCCGTAAACACCTTCTTTTGGAATTTAAACTTATAAAATGCAGTTGGTTAGCTTGGCCCGACCCTAAAATTCTTGGCCCGACCCTAAAATTTGAAAATATAAAAAAAGAGGGCTAACGATGCTTTTTCAGCGGACGCTAAGGGCCGCGCCGCTGAAAAGCATCGCATAAACAACAAATCCGCCGGGAGCAGATAAATGACCGAAGACGTTATTGAACTTCCCGAACACGGAGACGCCGCCGGGCCAACAGACGCCGCAGGTGAAGGCGGGCATGCCGACGGCACGGATGGCGATGTTGCCCCGGCGCCCGCGGTGCAGGATCGGTTTCTGATCGACGACACCATCGCCTTTATCCACCGCACGGTTTCCGAAAAAGCCCTGGAAGCCGCCCTGCTCATCGGGGACTATATTCTGACCCGCTATTTCAACAATGATATGGAAGCGGCGTTTTCAAGAGACCCCCACAAATCCACGTCTTTCAACCTGCTGTGCGACCACCCGGATTTACGGATTTCCCGCTATAAACTGGTCAATATGGTCAAAGTGGCGGCCCAGGAACGGTTTTTACGGTTGCTGGATGATGATTTCACCGGCCTGCATTATTCCCACCGGCTAAAACTCACCGCCCTTCCCAATAATGAAATCAAAATCGACATGGCCAAAAAATGCGTCGATGAAAACCTGACCACCCGCCAGCTCGGCTACCGCATCCGGCGACGCGTCGCGGAAATGGCGCCTGCCCGGGAAGAACCGGGCCCGGAAGGAGAAGGGGAGACGCCGTAAACGCCTTTATCGCGGACCTGGATCAACTGATCCGGCAGACCGCGGCCCTGAATCCGGAATCGCTGGAACCCCATATGGATAATCTTCCGCCGGAAACCAGGGGATCGCTTGAATATCGGGTGATGGCACTGGGCGATGCACTGGAGGCAACCCGGATGATATGCCGACAACTCCTGCATCGGCTCCGGCCCGGGGAATCGGAACATTGAGTCGTTTAGCCGCTTTTGGCGAATAAAAATTAACAGGGGGTATCCATTGAACAAGGATAGATCGAGAGAGTGAAACGAATCACGATCTTCTCCGGTAGTTCGGCGTTAAGGACTCTCCTATCCGTCGAATTGGAGCTTCATAGGCAAGCTCATTTTTCATAAGATTAATCCTCATGGGGGACATTTCATGATTTTACACGGCAGAATAAAGCTACTTGACAGCGCATATTTAAAATATGGTTTCAAAGTTTTTGAAACAAAATACTCTGATGTCAGAGTCTATACGCTACAGCAAGGGCATTTTTACAATGCTGAGATTGTTCCACTTGTGGCAAATGCAAATTTAGATCGAATAAAAAATGAATTAGAATCGATCGGTTACATCGCAAGAGTCCAAAAATATAACCGTGACGCGGATGCACACCAAGATTTATTTAATGTTTTCTTTCAAATTCTCCCTTCAAGGAAAAGGCTTAAAAATCAATGTAAAAAATTCATGGACAACCAAACAAAATATTTGGGGTTTGAGTATAATTATGTTCCAGCTCCATTTGAAGTTGAATCAAACGTTATAAATAAAATTAACAACAAAGAAATTATTGAGACTATTGCATCAGTTTTTGTTAAAGATGGTCCGCATATTGTATTCTTAGAAGCAGCTGCTGGCTTTGGTAAAACATGTACGGCAGTCGAATTTCTTGCCTGGATACTTGAAAAGAACAAAGATGTTATCCCTATTTTTACGGAACTTTCTCGTAACCGTGGAGCGCGGATTTTTAGATATGTACTTCTTGACGAAATTGATAGAAACTTTAATTTGCCATCGGCTGCAGTGACAGAAGAAATTCGTCATGGACGAATTCCCTTGATAGTTGATGGATTTGATGAGCTTCTAACTAAAAAGTCTAAAGATGCTGAATTTGAAGACGACTTTATTGACTCTGAGCCGATGCTAGATACTATTGCTAACTTATTACAACGTCAGGCAAAAATATTAGTAACAACGAGAAGAACAGCCGTATTTACAAGTCAAAATTTTGAAGAATGGATTGAACGACTTGAGGCAAGAGGATGTTCAGTTCATCGCATAATTTTACAGGCTCCATGCATAGATGATTGGTTAGGTAAAAAGAAAAAAAGAAAATTACAAAACTCTGGAGTACCAATAGATCAACTTTCGAACCCTGTACTTCTAAGCTTTCTTGCTAAGCAGTCTGAAGAACATTTTAATAATATTTGTTCTAATCCAGATGAGGTAGTTAACTTTTATTTTAAAGCAATGCTTATTCGGGAGAAGGCGCGTCAGGATTTACGTATTGAACCTGAAGACCAAATAATAATATTGAAAAGTATTGCTTCTGCAATGCTTCAAAAAGATTTAACGATGGACACTCCTGATGCAATCCGAACTATTTTATATCAAAATCCACAGAATCTGGAAATTATAAATAAAGCATGTAGCTTATATCTTGGTTCCGAAAAAGTAAGTATTGATGAAGTAATGGACAAATTGTTGGTACATGCTCTTTTTGACAGGGTGCCAATTAAAAATCTTATTGGTTTTATAAATGATTTCGTCCTTGGTACATTGCAAGGGGAGTTAATAAGCGATGGTTTTGATTATGTAGGTTCTGATGGTCAGATTGATAGAATCGTAACGGCTTTTTCTGCTCAGTCTGAGAATAAACGTAAGAAACTTTGGGATATGCTTGAACTAGTGAGAATTGCTGGAAACCCTCAGTTGCGATTAGTTGTTGATCTTAGATTGATTAGCCGCCCCAAGGGTAGTTATGAAAATACAACTTTTGAAAATATTATATTTACAGGCATATCTTTTACAGCGGATAGCCAATTTTCTAATTGTACATTTAGTAAGTGCTTGTTTACTTCATGTAAGTTTGAGATGGATTGTTTTTCAAAGGACATAGGATTTTGTGAATGCAAATTTCGGAACTGCTCACTTGTTGGAACTCCAAACGCTAATTTTTGGGAACGTGGATGTGAATTTATTTCAACAATATCATTTGAAGAAATGCTAAATACCTATAAATCTGATGATGAAACAGGATTAATTAATGACATTGATTATGAGAAAGATGTGTTAGAAAAATTCTGGCCCATTGGACGACCTAATGCAACACTTCGTAAACGTTCTTCAACCCTTTACCGAGGAGCCCCCCCTGATAGGCATCGATTTATATCTGCGGCAATCGACCAGCTTATTAAACGCCATTTATTACTGCAGCAAAAGGATAATTCTTATGTTCTCAATCTCACTGATCAATATAATGAAATCAAAAACATCTTAAACCGAGAGTGACTAAAATGAATATATGCTCAGTATCATCAATTGCAAAATCAGTTGCACGGGACATTGAATCTATTTTATACGGAGTTGGGTTGCTGTTTCGTGTTTTTTATCGAGCAAAACAAGAAAATTCGGTCTCAAATAAAGTCAAAAATAATCCAGGAAAATATTTGAAGAATGGTAAGTTAATCCAAGATATAATAGGGATAAGAATTGTTGTATATTTTCCAGATGATATTGATCTTGTCGTTTCATTATTAAAATCTCATTTCAGCAACATCGAAGTCGTAAAGGATGCTCCAGATGTTTGCAGCTTTGGACCATCAAGGTTAAATATGGTTTTTAACCTTCCTTCAGAATATGGGGATTCACTTAGCAGTTATTACAGCGTTGACTGTATTGATGATTCATTTGAGGTGCAAATCAGAACTATCCTATCAGAAGGTTGGCACGAAGTTGAACATGATCTTCGATACAAATGTAAGCATGATTGGGGACCATTTGATGATTTAAGTCGAATGCTAAATGGTGTGCTTGCTTCACTTGAAACTTCCGAATGGACAATGGTAAAAATATTTGAGAATTTGTCTTGGCAACATTACAAATTAAAACAATGGGAGCCTATGTTAAGAAATAAATTCCGTCTTAATTTTCAAGGATCTCATCTTTCTCAAAACATTATAGATATGTTAGATAAAGATCAAGATTTATCTAAATATTTATTCCGATCAAATCGACATTCAGTAATATCAAAAATACATGCTCGATCTCTGGCAATTCCGATTACAATCGATAATATATGTTATCTCACAAATTTTTTTGAAATTGGCTCAAAGAAACTTTTGGAAGTGATGCCAGACGCACTTCATAGATTTCTTTTAAATAATGCGTAAAGTTCGTATGATAGAATTAGTAGTTCAAAATTATTTTTTCAATGAATCAAATACCGCTAATGCAACCATGGTTTGCAACTATGAAATGAAATCAACTTACTGCGTGCTGAACCATACCCAGCTCTCAAACGGTAATACCGCTGCGCTCCAGTGTGCCAAGAAGAACTGAGCGAATCAGTTCATGCTGTACGAGAGATGAGTGAAGGCCCCTCGGGCTCGACGTGAAGGCGGAGATTTCAAACCACCTTAAGCTGCTGTGGTTAAGAGCCATGGTGGTCAGCGTTAAGGAAAAGGTCCTGCAAGACGGGATCAGGTGAGTATCCAGGAGATGAACGAAAGTGAACCACTGATGATGGACGACCTCAACGCATGGTTCGCGAGTCGCCCGAATTGGCTCCAAGAAGCTGCCAACTTACTCTTCACGAAGGGCCGGCTGGAGGCTGGGGACATTGATGCGCTCCTCGACAAGTGCCTGCGGGAGGTCGACTCAGAAGACGTAACGACGACGGCATCTTTCCCTGCGGACTTTTTTCATGCCAAGAACGCGTTCGTATTGCGCCTATGCACCATTGGCAACGTGAAGGGAATCAATGCGCTTGCGCCCCGCAGCCCATTGGACCTTGGGCCGGGCAACATGGCCATCGTCTATGGCTGCAACGGCTCTGGCAAGTCTGGATATGTCCGCATCTTGAAGCACGTGTGTGGATCGCGCAATCCCGGGACGCTCCATCCAAACGTGTTTGCCGACGACGGAGCAGTGCAGTCAGCCGACATCACATACAGTAGCGACGATCAGGAACGCCAGGTTACCTGGAGTTGCAGCGACGGGGTTCAGGCGGACCTTCGTTCCGTGGACATCTTCGACACCGAGTGCGGTCGGATGTATCTGGAGAGCGAAAGCGAGGTCACCTATGAACCGCCCTCATTGCTGTTTTTCTCCGATTTGATCGCCGTCTGCGAACAGGTCGCACAACGCATTGATGGCAAGCTGGGAAGGCACCCGTCGCAGAAACCGCAGATGCCTGCAGAATTCGCCGACACAATGGCGGGTAAATGGTATTCCTCTCTGAGCGCGACGATTCTGCCTGGAGATATTGCCACGCACACGAAATGGGGCAACGATGACGACAGGTACGTTATCGACCTGGAAAAACGCTTGGCGGAGAAGGCCCCCGCCGACCGGGCCAGGGAGTTGCTTGCGAAGAAGAAGCATGTGGAGGAGATGGTCCGGGGGATCGAAAACCATCTTGCGGATCTTTCCGTCGATAACTGCCGTCGCATCCTGAAGCTCAAGAAGGACAAGCTCATCAAGCGTGAGGCCGCAAAGGCCGCCGCCACCAAGGTTTTTTCCGGGGCTCCCTTGGAGGGCATCGGAACGGATGCCTGGAAACTTCTGTGGGAGCACGCGCGTCGATACTCCGAGGACTACGCCTATCCAGAACAGGCTTTTCCGCATCTTGCCTCCGATGCCAAGTGCGTTCTTTGCAACCAGCCGTTGTCAGATGATGCCCGGAAGCGACTCGCATCCTTCGAGGAGTTCGTCAAAGGGCAGGCCGAGAAGGATGCAAAGGCCGCGGAGAAGGCTCTCGAAGATGCGATGGCCGCTATCGGGGACATCCCGACCGATCAGGCAATCAAGACGCAATGCGACGCCGCAGGAGTAACCTACGAAGGAGAGGTGCCACCCGTGGCCGCTTCCGTGGAGACCCTCCGGCAACGCAAAGCCAAACTGCTTGATGTTGAATCGGAAGATGCTTTGCCTGATATTCCGGATTGCACCTCCTGGCTACAGGAGACCAAGAACAAGGCGTCCGAATACGCCGATGCTGCTAAGAAATGCCAGGAAGACGCGGCGTCGGATACGCGGCCGCAACTTCAGAGCCAATTGCGCGAACTCAAAGTGAGGAAGTGGATCTCCGAACAGCGCGATGCCGTCAAGACGGAGATCGTAAGGCTTCGGGCCGTTGAACGCCTGAACAAGGCAAAGCGGCTAACGGATACACGTGGTATTTCGCGCAAGAAGGGCGAGCTTGCGGAGGCATTGATCACGGAGGCGTTCGTGCAGCGATTCCGAGATGAACTGACAGCGCTCGGAGCTTCACGGATCAAGGTCGAACTGGTAAAGAAGCGAGTGGATCACGGCCACGTTCTCCATGAGTTGCGCTTGGCGAACGCCCGATCAGGTGCACCGCGCGATGTGCTGAGCGAAGGCGAGCATCGCGTAGTATCCCTCGCTGCCTTCCTGGCGGACGTAACCGGGAAACAGCAACCCGCGCCATTCGTGTTCGACGACCCTATATCTTCGTTGGACCAGGATTTTGAGGAGTCCGTGGTGCAGCGATTGGTGCGTCTGGCTGAGGATCGGCAAGTGATTGTATTCACTCACCGGGTTTCTCTGCTGGTCCTTTTGCAGGAGTGCAGCAAGCGCGAGGGACGTGAACCCAAGGTGACCTGCGTCAGATGCGAGCCCTGGGGCACAGGTGAACCGGGCGACACTCCGCTGTTTGCAAAGAAACCGGATAGGGCGCTTAATGCCCTCCTGAACGAGCATCTGGCCAAAGCGCGAAAGGCCCATGCCGAGGAAGGCCAAGCGGTCTATGCGCCGCTTGCAAAGGCTATCTGCAGCGATTTCCGCATTCTGCTTGAGCGCATGATCGAGTGCGAACTGCTGGCGGATGTTGTTCAGCGATTCCGCCGGGCTGTCAACACGCAAGGCAAGCTGGGCAAACTAGCTCGCATCACGGCAGAGGATTGCAAGTTTTTTAACGACCTAATGACCAAGTATTCCCGCTACGAACACTCGCAGCCGGATGAAGCCCCGGTTGCCCCTCCCACGCCCGATGAACTGAAAACGGACATGGAGGCACTGCAGGATTGGCGAACTGACTTTATTGCGAGGCCTTTGGTACGTGTTTGATAAAACATTGCCCAACAGCATGCAGCGGACAGCGCTATGCGACGCCGCTGCATGCTGAGCCAAATAAAATTCTAAGGTGGTAGTAATGAATAATAAAGAAACAAAAATAGTGCCTTACCAATGTCAAAAGTTAAATGAAGTCGCAAGATTAGTTTTGACATATCATAAAATAACAGAGGATTATAAAGTTATTTCTGTTTTTGATTGTAAAAATCGAAGTGAATGTGGTGTCGAAATTCCATCAGAAAACGGAAGAAGCTGGACATGTGATTGGGATTCTTGTCCCGCACATTTAGAGCTTAATAAAAAGAAGTAACCATATAAATATATTAGATATTTTAATTCAAGTCTAACGAACGGGTTAATCTACCCGCGGCAACGATGGCGTCGCTGACGCGGTAAGTACGGGTGGCGCGGCCAGGCTACCCAAACGTTAGCAGAATAGAGAGGGGCAAGTAGGAGTGAAAAAAGATAACTGGGCTGATTTTTGGAATCGGGCTAAGGAGCTGGAAAAGATAATTCCTGTTCGAAAGCGAGAAGCGTATTCCAGGCTAAAAACTTTGTTCCCCGAAATAAAGCAAAATAATTTTGGAAATCTCGCTCGGGCGGGACGAGATTGCAAATTGAATGATGCTTTAGCAGCAGCGGTAGCCGAAGAAGAGACTACCATCAATCAATTGATTGAGGATGCAAGGTACTGCCGTCAGGAAAGCGATCGTCTTCTTCGGGAAGTTCAGAAGGCACATCCACGGCCCCTATTGGATCCATCAATCGACCCGATTCCATTCGGCCTATACCCAAAACTGAGAGAATGTAAGGTTTATCCATTAAGAGGAAATTGTAATTACGGTGAAAATGAGACATCTCGATGGAGCAGGTGCGAATATATGGAGTACGATCAAAGCAAGACTTATTCCGATCCTCGACGCTGGATTTGTAAGGCTCCTAAATAAAAAGCATCCGTCTATCCTCGCTGTTCAGGGCGACAGAAAGGCGCGCCGCCCCTGAACAGCCCGTTCAACGATTCTTGGAAGATTCCATGTTTGAACTTACCAGGGAAGAATCAAACAATCGGAGATCACAATTTGTGACCTCCAATCATGACATCGTGGAATTGCGTGCACATTCCGCCGTTATCCTTTATGTAACATGGCCTTTTGATGCTTTCATCCATAAAAAAGAAAATCGGTTTTAGAGAATCACCGGTAATGTTTATCCGTCCCACAAAATCCAAACAGGAAACCGTCCATGAATTTTTCCGATCATGATCTTCGAGAAATGATACTGGCGCAGATGCCTTCCGACGGGGCTGCCATCGGCAACATCAAGATGATGGATATGCTGAAAAAAGCCGGGAATGCCGATCTTGAAAAAAAAGATTACGAGCGCATCCGGGATCAGTTGATTGATGAGGGCATTCTGATTTCCGGTGCGGGCCGGGGCGGATCGGTGAAGCTGGCCGGCCCGGAGCCGTCCGGGGAAAATAAGCTCACACTGGAAAGCGAACCCCCGGTCAATCCGCTGCCACGTAAAAAGTGGGGAACCCGGAAAACATCCACAACGCCATCGGCCGGGAAAAGCGATCAAAAGGAAGTCATCAGTTACCGGTACAGCGACAAGCGGAAAAACAATCCTCATGTGGGTATGGTGGATACGGCCAGCGACGGGGTGGAGGAGCATACGGGCTGGGCCTTTGACGTGGTGTTTGACCCGGCAAAGATTCCGGATGCCGTGCTGGGCGGCGGCATCGTTTTACTCATCGAGCGGGGGGAATGCGGGCTGTGAAACTGACGGGAAATGATATCTGATTTCAGTGAGATACTTTTCTATTAAAAGAAAACTTGACAATGCGTACGCAATAGCGTACTTTTTAGATAAAAACCATCACCGAAAAGGGCCATCATGCCGACACTAAATGCCACTGAAGCAAGAGCTAAGCTTTACAGGCTTATTGACGAAGCTGCCACTTCGCACGAACCAATTATCATACAGGGTAAGCGCCGAAATGCCGTGCTTATTTCAGAGGATGACTGGCATTCTATACAAGAAACAATCTATCTTCTGAATATCCCCGGAATGCGGGAATCAATCAGGGAAGGCTTAGCCACTCCGGTCGAGGAGTGCACCCGGAAACTTGACTGGTAATGTGGCAGGTCATATTTACAAAACAGGCTCAAAAAGACGCCAAAAAGCTTTCTGCCGCAGATCTCCGCACGAAAGCCGAGTGGTTAATTGAAATCCTGCGTAAAAATCCTTATCAGACCCCTCCACCATTTGAAAAGCTATTGGGCGATTTATCCGGAGCCCTTTCCCGACGAATAAACATTCAACACCGGCTGGTTTACCAGGTTCTTGATGACGAAAAAATGGTCAAAGTCATTCGGATGTGGACTCATTATGAATGACCATGCATAACATTGCTCTTCCAGCCGACAGTCTGAAGCTTTTGGCTGAAGAGCCCGTATAAACACTTTTTGATAGGGGGTATACATGCCGTTTTTTTCCATCACGACCAACCAGGCGCTGGATGCGGACCGATCCGCGGCCGTCAGCGCGGAGGCATCCGCCTTTTTGGCGGGATTGTTGGGAAAGCCTGAAAAATATATCATGGTGCACATCCGGCCCGGTGAGGCGATGATATTGAACGGAAATACGGAACCGGCCGCTTTTGTGGAATTAAAGAGCATCGGGCTGGCCAAAGACGACTGCAAGATGCTGGCGGAAAAAATCTGTGGATTTCTGGAAGAATGGGTGGGGATTCCCGCCGACCGGGCCTATATCGATTTTCATGCCATTGACGGCGCCATGTTCGGGTGGAATAAAACGACGTTCTGACCGGGGCCTGAATCATCATGAAGATCGTATCATTTCGAAAAATAACGGATGCCGCGCATCTCAATATTTATGAAATCGCCTACACGGACACCCGGGGAAGGGATCGAACCTGGCGGATCGCCTCCCGCAATGATCCGCCCCGGGCCGTCTCCGGAAATTTCGACCGGCCCGATGCCGTGGTCATCGTACCGTATCATACCGATGCCAAACGGCTCGTTATTATTCGAGAATTTCGGGTGCCCCTGGCGGATTACCAGTACGGGTTTCCCGCCGGGCTGGTGGACGGCGAAGAATCCGTGACAGCCGCGGCTGAACGCGAACTCTACGAGGAAACCGGCCTGACCCTGACCCGGGTGCATCGCGTCAGCCCGCCGATTTATTCCTCATCGGGCATGACCGATGAATCCGTCTGCATGGTTTACGCGGATTGCGCGGGCACGCCGTCCAACAGCGCCAACACCGCATCCGAGGATATCTCCGCCCTTCTGGTGAGCCCGGATGACGCGGCCCGGCTCTGCGCGGATGAAACCGCCAAATTCGACGTCAAAACCTGGCTGGTGCTGTCCGTATTTGCGGAAACCGGTAAGATTCTTTAAAGGGCCGTTTCAGGCTGAAAGGACGGTGTTTCCGGAGACTGCGGTTAACAGGGCAAGGCATTCCACATGATGGGTCCGGGGGAAAAAATCAAAAGGCGAAAGCGCGTTTACCTCATAGCCGTTTGATGTGAGGAAGGAAAGATCCCGGCTTAAGCCGGCGGCGTTGCATGACAGATAGGCGATGCGGTCCGGTCGGTAATCCGAGATGATCCATTTCAGGACCGTATCTTCAATGCCGGTGCGGGGCGGGTTGGCATACAGCAGCCGCGCGGGTTTCCCGGCCGCGGGCCGGGAGTCGATCCATGCGGTAAGCTGCGGGAGGCGCAGGCCGCAGCGGCCCCTGAGCAGTGTTGCCGCTGGCGCGTTTCGCCGGGCACAGGAGACGGCTTCTTGGCCCAGTTCAACGCCGATGGTGTGACATTGTTTCCGGGTCCACCGGACCAGCCCGGCCCCGATGCCGCAATACAGATCGATCATCAGGTCTTCGGGCCGGGGGTTCAGGAAGGTTTCGGCGGTGGACAGGGCCTGGTCGGCAAGGGGACCGATGACCTGTCTGAAGGCGACAGGGCCGCATTCCAGGCCGTCTGAACCCGCTGACGCGGGTCGTCCCCATGCCAGGCGCCAGCCCTTTTTCCCCAGAACCCGTTTGCCTGCCGCGGGATGCAGGTGTACCCACAGACCCTCGATGCCGGCGGTTTCCAGACGGGATACGGTTTCCGCGTTTAGCCAGGACATGTCCGGCAGGGTATTCTGTTTGACCACAAGGGTTGCCTGCGCGCCGGATTGAAGGTAATAGACCAGGGGAAAAACCATGCCGGCCGGCAGTTTTTCCGCCAGTATCGCCACGGCCCGGCAAACCGGCTCCGTATGCACCGGGCAGTCATGAATCGGAATTACGGTTTTTCGCGCAACAAGGCCGAACCGCCAGCCGGATGCATCCCAGGCGGTTTTCAGGCAGACGTTGGATCGATAACGCCATCGTGCTTCAGGGGGGACCGTCCGGACGGGAGCGAGGCGGTCCGACCATGGGGCAAGCTGTTTTGCGAGTCGCTGCTGTTTGACGGCAAGACTCTGTTGATGGCTCATTTTCCCGTGCGTGCAGCCCGGGCATAACGGGTGGCATCCGTTCCGGCTGTTTATGATTGCATTCACCGACATATTATTGATAAATCTTTATTATTTAAACCGGATGTATTTTATGGCACAATAAAATGCAGTCGGGAAACATGTCAACATGCAAAACGCCGGCCGCCGGCGGATCATGGCTGTGGGGCGGTCGGGAAGGTTTCCGGGAAATCGGGGCGGGTGTGGCTGATGAATAAAAGGATAATCATATTGACGGTAGTTGCGCTCCTGGTCGGGACGGCCGGTACGGCGCATGCCGTTTGGTTTATTTATGCCAAACCCAAGTTTCTGGGCCGGGTGATCGACGCCCGGACAAGAGAACCCATTGTCGGCGCCGTTGTCGCGGTCTATTATAAACAACGCCCTTTGTTCGGTTCCGGCGGTCCCGCGGAAATCATCCATACCACCGAGGTTGTAACCGACAAGCGGGGGCAGTTCGTCATTGAGCCCCTGCAGCGAACCATCGGTCCGCTTGCGGTTACGGATATCGCGGAGTTTATCATCTACCAGCCCGGATATGCCAGTTATCCGGACATGTTTCCGTTACGGATCAACCCGGAGATTTTCTTTTCCACCGACAAAGTAGGCGTCAGGGGTGTGGTCCGTCGCGATAATCAAGAC
>Ga0351946_1067_pt1 | contig 13256 bp, 12 predicted proteins | sample BONcelT113001F15_FD_206832 | JGI IMG/M metagenome (GOLD analysis project Ga0351946, IMG submission 206832) | Enriched cells from coal bed in the Powder River Basin, Montana, United States - BONCAT cells T11 rep3 HSBNCT.T11.300.1.F15 ...
GGTAATGTTGACCGACCGATTACTATTTTCAACGGGAAGCGTAATTTTTACATTGCCAGAGTTGCTGTTTCTGAAAAACCAAATGGTGAATTAAGTTTCAGGCATCTGAAGTACCCGAATGTGTATGTTAAACGATCGAAATTGGCACCTGCTGTTTTTTAGTCAACTCACAAACGCGTTTGTACCAATGTTGGTTTGCGGCTTTTTCGACTGATGAGGTAACGCCTGCCATAATAATCGTCATACAAACAAGGTGAAGAAGGGTCACTTTTTCGCCAACGAATACTCCCCACATAATGGCAAAACCGGTAATCAGCAGGCTTTTCAAATCTTTTTTCTGAAGGTTTTTCAGTTGTGAGATCGAAATGGGAAACAATACCAGCGAGGCCAGCAAAATACGCAAGGCGCCCGCTTGTTCCGGACTGAAACTCTTCAATCCGATTTTCATCAGAATAAACGAACTGCCCCACACAAAGGCAAGCACCATCAGAATGGCAAACTGAAACCAGCGTTTTTCCCAGATCATTGAATGTGAATTTTTGTGGGTGAAAGATAATGGAAAAGTAGTTCCCGACAATCTACCAAACCAATGACCGGGCGTCATCGGTAACGGAATTTTCATTTTTAGCCGGTAGCGTAAAAAATACAGTAGTTCCCTTATTCGGTGTGCTTTCTATCCAAATTCTGCCCCGACTTTTCTCAACAAAATCCTTACACAGTTTCAGCCCAAGGCCGTTGCCAATTTCATTGTTCAGGCCCATGGAGCTATAAAATACCTTCGGATCTAAAATCTTTTCCAGAATATCCTGAGACATGCCCAGTCCTGTATCCGACACGCCAATTGTAACAAAACCCGGTTCTACCAACGAATCAAAGGAAATGGCGCCACCGGAAGGAGTATATTTATACGCGTTAGAGAATAAATTCCGGATGATCGTTTTTAACATCGTCTGATCTGCAAAAACAACATGGTCTTCACCGATCCTGATATTCATGCGGATATTTCTCGAATGAATTCCAATCTGATACAGATTAACCAAACTTACCACCGCCTCATTCAGATTTATATTTTCAGGTTCGTTCTTTAGTTTACCGCTTTCTGTGTTGGCCCAGTCATTTAAATTTTCGAGCACCGAAAAACTATTATCCAGGTTAGTCAGCAAATCAAGAATGGTCTTTTTATACTGTTCGTCTTTTGTCGGGTCTATAATCCCATTCGACATAAACTCAAAAATCATTTTGACATTGATGACCGGACCTCCTAATTCATTCTTGAATACCGAAAGCAGTCTGTTTTTCGCATTTCTGATTTTCTGCAAAGTAGATGATGTTTCGAGCAATTCAGGCGCGGTAAGTTTGTGCCCGATATGCTTTTTGATCCGGAGCAGAATTTCTTCTTTCCTGAAAGGTTTTGAAATGAAATCAACTCCTCCGGCCTCGAAAGCCTGAATGATGAAATCGATTTCGGTGGCAGCTGAAATAAAAATAACCGAAGTGTCTTTAAACGTCTGGTCTTGTTTTAAAATGCGGCAAACTTCAAAACCGCTGATGTCAGGCATCACAACATCTAATAAAATCAAATGGGGTGAATATTTCCGGGCCATCTCGAGGGCAGCTTTTCCACATGTGGCAAAATGGACTTCATAATCCTGAAAATTAAACATGCTTTTCATGACAATCAAATTCAGCTGATTGTCGTCAACGGTAAGAATACGCAACTTCTCAAATATCATCTCCCTCATACTATCTTAATCCTGAATTATTAAAAAGGTAACCCTCTAAGCTCCGGCAATGTCATTAGTATGTATGAATAACATCGGAAATGTATATAAATTAAGCGTTTCATCTTAAATCCTTTCGAAAGATAGCGGAAAAGATCGGGAGGTGAAAAATGTTGGCAGGAATCCTCTTTGTGGTAAATTGGGCTAAAGCCCTTATTGCAATGGAAATCTTTCCGTCCGTCACATAAATGTGACAGCCTGTCCCGATTTTTATCAGCGATTTTTTTCGGGGTATTCATTTTAGTAAATCTTATTTGAACCTAAAATCCAATTTATAATCATAAAGCCAAGGCATCTTTGGGTTAATTCCTTCCGATATCAATTTGGCCGGTAAGCCTTGATAGTTATTTTGTAAATCTAATTCTTGTGGGGCATTATAACACGTTACAATGATAGTATCGTCTTTCACCCTTATATCCCCATCCATTTTTGAAAATACCGCATCTGCCAAATGAGTTGAATTCCATCGGCTGTATGGTTTTGGCAACTTTCTCCTTAGTTCATAAGTTGCAGCCTGGGCCAATAAAGCCAGGGACATTTTGCCATACCGTATGTTCAGGTTAAATGTTGAAGCCCGATCAAACCCCATGGCGCCGTCAAAATTAAAAAAGTCTTCAATCGCCCACCTCTCCCGGTACATTTCAGATAGTAGTTCTAATGCCGGTTTACTGGATAGGGTCAAAAACGATTTGTATGAGTAATCTTTTGTTATTTCTCCTTCACGCTGGGTGATCAGCCTATATTTTTCTTTGTGCCCCACAAAATTGTACATCGTTTCTGCTACTGCATACCCGGCCCATTTTTTTTGGTAGGTTTGGGAACGTTCTATTTTCTGTATCCTTTCTGTTGATATTGCCGGGACAAGGAATTCAAAACTGCTGTTCTGTTCAATACTTCGAATTAAATATTCGGTGAAGTGTTCCTTGTCGGCCAGTATTAAAGCATTCTTGTTTACCATTTCTGTCATGTTCAGCAGATCTATTGTAGCCTGGGTAGTATTAGCGCCAGGCGAACCTATGCCACATCCTATAGGTTGCCCGGTCTGGGTATCCAAGGCAAAAAAGGTTTGTACCATTTTTCTTGAAGGCTCTTTGGGTTGTTTTTTCTTTTTCGGCATTATCCTTTGAGAGGTGGATAGAATACGATGAGGATCTATTGCTATTAAATCCCCTTTATAATGACCATTATTCAACCTTATGACAGCTAATGATTCCTGCAATGATTGAGCTTCACTGACCGTGTGCTTATCAAGAAAATCATGCACCTGCCCATCGGTTACCAGGAACCCAAGTCCGTTTAGTAATTCAAAGCCCTGATGGGTAATATAATTGCTCTTTCTTACGCGGTTACTGCACAGAGCAGCCTCATTTACTATCTGCATGGCTATGCGGGGTTCAATATCTGCATCGGTGCATCCGGTATAACCTTTGATCAAATCCCAATTGCCCAAACGTAAATGTTCGGCAGCCAGAAACCACAAACCTACTAAAGTCCCGCTGATCTTTTTTGAGAGGCTTTCCCTGAAAAACCGCTCTATTCCCTGGCTGTTGACTTTGACCGTTGTTTTTTTTCGCTTTGTTTTGTGTATTTCAATATCCTGTTTTTGTTTCTCTTTCTGTGGGTTCAGAACATGCGTTTTTTTTGAAGCCCATACTCCGTAATTGTCCTTTCCACACTACGTTTGCTCACCTTGTGGCCAATCTGGTTTAACTTTTGGGCGATTACACCAGCACTGGAAAAGGGATCCAAAAACCGGAGCCTGATGATTTGGTTAACTATATCTTTAGTCCTGACAGGTTGCTTGTCTGAACCAGGCTTGTTGTCTATTAGTGCCTGGGCACCACCTTCCTGATATTTTAGTAACAGTTGGTAGTACCTCTGTTCGGTATATCCGTATTTTTTTATCGCCTCGTACACCCCGATGGTACAATGCCCTTCGATTAACATAGATAGCTTCATACTTAAACTATCCTTTTGGTCAATAACAAAATCTTTTCCCTTGATGCCTTTGATTGAGATTTTCATTGCTTTTACCTATTAGTTGCACAAGATAAAACTAAATTAATATATGGCGGTAAAGATAAATAAAATTCCGGATATCAAAAGAATAAAATAAACTATAATATCGATAATACAAATATTTATGTACTTTCGTGCTATGATATTATAAATCAACCAAGAAATATCACCGCCACAAATCAATTTAGTTATTTAGATGGATTTGTACTATATATTCAAGAAGGGAAATAATGTATTGTAGGGTAGCTAATGAAAATAATTGGGCACAATAAAAATGCAGATTAACTTTGATTCTTAAAACTAAAGTAAATAGAGCCTAAAAAATCGCTGATTTTTATCGGGAGCAAAGGATAATGCTCTAATCATCTAAACTGCTTATTCGTAGCGCTATCCTTTGCCGTTTGCCTTCAGGCAACGGACATAAAGGGGACACAGAAAACCGTCCGCGAGAAAGCCTTTTTCAAGGCAAAACTCTCTTTTCGGACGAACTGCACTGGTCTTCAAAAAAGAATGCTGATTTGATCTGTCCGTCACATGAATGTGACAGCCCGTCCCGATTTTTCTGCACTATCCTTTCCCCCGTTTTCATCGGGGCAGGCTGTTTGCCTTTAGCCTTCGGCATGAGTGTTCGACTGAGCTCACGCCGAAGGCAAACGGACAAACAAAATACCTACCCAGACATAAAAAAACCGACACCATAGAGTTTTCTCCGGGAGGTCGGCTTTGTTGATGAAGCTTATATCATTCTCAATCGGATTGAGGGGCATCATTTGATTTTGGCGATTCGCCGTCGGTGAGCAGGAATAAGTTGTACCGGGCGGCATCGTTCTGAAACACCATTTTGGCACACAAACAAACCAGCGACATCTTTTCCCAAACTGCATTCATCGCGGCGATACGATCGCTGGCAGACAGTGAACGCTCGTTTTTTGCCTTCTCCTGAACAACATTCTGATTGACAATGCTGGTGGCCAGGGTTTCAAGCATATTAATCTGCGCCTAAGTCAATCCTTTTGTAATCAAAGCCGTTTTGTATTCGGGTTTCGACGCCTGGGTGTACATGGTGCGCAGCAATACCGGAAGTTTAAGATGGCTTGCACGTGCCGAATTGTATTGCGACTGCCCAAACAGCTTCAACTTGTTCGGATCGTTCGGGAAAGCAAGCTGAGCATAGAGGATAACCGTCTGAAAAAGGTTTCTTCCCTCATCCATTAAGGTCTCAAGTGCGTCGGTCTCGCTTGATTGATCGGTTACTGAAACATAGTCGGGGAGGTTTAGCCTTGCAGTGGCTGTAGTTGCTGCCCATTCGGAGGCGAACGGATCGGCAAACTGAGGGAATGGTCCGATAAACAGGCTTTTGTTGTCCTGAAATGAACCCAACAGTACGTCTGACTGCTGCAGCATTTCATCGTCGGGTTTACTGAAATTGCGCACTACTTCTACAGGATGTTTCATTTGTTGATGAATTTAAAGGTTAATAAAAACACATAACTATTAATCAGGTAGTAACTTGGTGAATAAATATAGAAAATAAAAATATAATTATCATCATTGTTTATTAAAATTTTCAAATTATTTTTTCGATTAATCTATTTGTTTTTTGGTTCTTTTCAAGCCCAAATTATTTATGCTGAAAAGCCGGATAAACTAACTTTTACATCATTTAATATTTACGTTAAGCAAAAAGCAGTTTTCCGCGCTGTATATGACTTCTTTGAGGCTCAAAAACTGCTTCGGAGTGGCGTAAAACATCTTCGGAGTGACGTAAAATTGCTTCAGAACGACGCAACGAATCATCGGAACGGCGAACCAAAGCTTCTATGCGGCGATTGAATCCTTCGGACAAGTGTTAAAAGTGATCGAAAGGGCGAACCAATGTAACGGAGTGCCGAAAGGAATTACCAAACCGGCGGGGGAGTGGGTTGATGGGGTTTTGTTGATGAATGTAAAGTTTAGTTTCGACGCTGAACTTTGAATCAGATTATTTATTTTTTTTTCAATCGCGAAAGAAAACTACTGATTGGTTCTAATTTCTTCTTAGGTGGTTCAATACTGTCAAGTACTTCAACAGATTCAAATTCATACCATGAATAATCATCCAGATATCGATGAAACCTGAACTTTTTAATTCCTACCTGATCTGGATAAAAATATTCCTGATCGATCAGATTTTCACGAATCTTTTGTTCTATTTCTTCAAGGGAAAGTTTCTCCGGATTGGAGAATTGTTTACTTCCGAATTTTTTCCAGTTTCCTGAATCACGATGCAGATAGTTAAACCGGATTACTTCACTCATGGCTTTTTAGCCAAAGGAAGCAAGTTTAGGAATGTTGGTCAACGGACTATGAGTCACGTTTTAGATTTTTATCCTCTAAATACTGTATCCAGATGGAACTGCAAAAACTCCTTTTTTGGTAAATATTTCTGCGGAAGTTGCAGAATCGTTCCATTAAAATTGCCAAAGTTCAGTGGATAGTACCCTTTCTTTTCCTGGGATTTTAATTCAGAAGAAAGAATTAGCTGGTACTTTTCGGTAATTCCAATTAAGCCTTTGTCGTATGCCCGATCATACAAAGCTGAAAGGCAAATCCCATTTTCTGGATTGAGGCGTTCAATTTCATTTTGAGACCAAGGAACAATATGGCTTGCTACCAATAAATCTGGTATGTCGATTCCTGTTATGGCACATTTACTATTGTAATTGGCAAGAACAATTTGCCGGAATATATTTTGATTTACCCGTGTTTTGACTTCTCTAATTTTGTTTTCGCCTTTTAGATTTTCTGTTCCAGATAAAATTTCTGCAAATTTAGTTTCGATGGTTTGCTTTTCGAGAGCGGCTAAAATCCGTTCGCTTTCAAAAAGTAGTTCTTCTTTGTTCTGGATGAATTCATTCCAAATTGGCTCAACTTGCTTTATCCCTCCGGTTAATCCTTTAATTCCTCTTCCTTGATGATATGGGTCAACACTTGCGAAATTGCTTAACCGCATTGCAATGGAGTTTGGAGTTCTATCGATTATGTGCGCCAAATGAATGATATCAGGGTTTCCGTGATGCAGCTTTCCAAAAGGGAGTTTCAAATAGAGATTTAAGGCAAGGATCAGTTCTTCTCGTGTCCAAAGTCGTCGTTCCATGGTTTAATATTAGGATGCGATAAATATGATGATTTTAATCGGGAATATTTATGATTATTTACGAAAGTTGTAACTCAGTATTTCGGTACTGTGCACGTCGGTCATACCCAAAAGTAGAAAATAAATAATCAAGCTCAGCAGATGGTTGTTTGGAATAAAGCACCATCTGCGCAAATGTCCTTCCGGCCGAAATAAGACTTTAGCCTTGAACAAGACTTGGGCGCGGCCGGTGAAAAAATATGCACATTGATCCGTCAGCTAAAGCAGACGGCAAAGGATATTAATGCTCTGAATAGACATTTCTGCTGATAAAAGCACTATCCTTTGCCGTCACATTTATGTGACGGACATTGGAATGCAAAAGCGTTTGGGCTTTAGCCCTGTAACTCAAATTCCCTTCCGGCCGAAAGATTGTGTATATAACTGAGCGGGTGACTATTTTACTTCAATGATTTAAAGATTCAGAACAGTCCGCTGCCAGCGAGAAGTCACCCGCTCAGTAATCCTGCGAAGTCTGGTCCGTCTCCTGTTGGCTCCGTATTTCGTTAATGTGCACGTCGGTCATACCCAAAAGTATAAAATAAATAATCAAGCTCAGCAGATGGTTGTTTGGAATAAAGCACCATCTGCGCAAATGTCCTTCCGGCCGAAATAAGACTTTAGCCTTGAACAAGACTTGGGCGCGGCCGGTGAAAAAATATGCACATTGATCCGTCAGCTAAAGCAGACGGCAAAGGATATTAATGCTCTGAATAGACATTTCTGCTGATAAAAGCAATATCCTTTGCCGTCACATTTATGTGACGGATCTGGGAATACAAAGGCGTTTGGGCTTTAGCCCTATAAATCAAATGCCCGTCCGTCCGAAAGATTGTCTCACCCCCAATGTGGATCTGACTGAGCGGGTGACTATTTTAATTCAATGATTTGAAGATTCAGAACAGTCTGCTACCAGAGAGAAGTCACCCGCTCATCAACCGAGGGAAGGGGATATATTGCAAAAGTTCTGAAAGATTTGTTTCAAAAAAGCGTATCAAAAGTTGTCTTGCAGGATGCTAAGTCCCCCTTCGGGGGATTTAGGGGGCCCTTCCCAGGGTTTGTTTATTCAGCAATATCGTAAACCAACAATACACTTCCGTGCCTGATCAGCAGCATTTTATTGTAGATGGAAGGGTGCGCCCAGTGTGGTCCTTCGCCACCTTTTACCTGAAACGTACTGATTATCTTTAGCTCGTTGGAATCGGGTTTTACCAGGGCAACATTTCCACCTTTTTCTTCATAAAAGTACAACATCCCATCGGCCGCGATCACAGATCCTTTGGTAAACCAGGTCGTTTCCCAGTTGGTTTTTCCGGTTTCCCAATCAACCGATGCCCAGTTTCCCCTGGTATTGTCGAGCATGGTGGAACCATAAATGGCCCCGTTAAGTAAAACCAAACCACCATGATGCGTATCGAGGACATCGTTTTTCCATTTCAGGGAAACCGATTTTCCATCGCCGGAAATATGAAAAAGCATGGCTGGCTGCTCGTTGCCATAGGTAATAAAAACATCGCCATTGTGGAAAAGTGGCGTGTTTGCCGCTTCGCCCTTCCCTTTTTCGGTATGATACTGAATGGTGTTGTAACTCCAAAGGATGTTTCCGTTGCCTGCATCAATTCCGATAAGGTCGTCGGACGTTTGTACCAGCACGATTTTCATTCCGGCCCATTCGACCAAAGATGATGAAGCATAAGATTTGCTGCCACCCACACTTTTGCTTTTCCAGAGTAAGTCACCGGTTTCTTTTTGATAGGCAACGAGCGTTGTTTGATCGCCCCCGGTAACATACAACGCAGCTTCGTTGGTTAAAAGCACCGATTCAACATTTCCCCAGTGCATATTTTTACCCTCAAAATCTTTTAGCGGTTCTTTTCTCCAGATTACTTCTCCTCCGTTTGTACTCAGGCAAACCAGTTCGCCCATTCCACCTATCAGGTATATCCTGTCATTTTCGATGGTGGGCGTTCCCCGCGATTCAGGATAAGTTCTTATCCATGCACGGCTGTAGGTTTTTTCCCAAAGCAGCTTCCCCTCCATACCAAAGGCAGAAATAACATCCAGTGAATCGGATTTAAGACCGGTTATATAGATTGTATTTTTATATACAACGGGCTGTGACAATCCTTTCCCGACGTTTTCGATTTTTAACTTTAACGCCGGCCCATCGGCAGACCATTTTTTCAACAAATTCGTTTCAGGATAAATGCCATCGCGGACGGGGCCTCTCCACTGCGAAATTTCGTTGTCCGGACTCATGAGCAATACCACGAATGTGGTTAAAAGAAGCATGGTTAGTTTCATGGTAAAAAACGTTTTGGTTCAGTTGGTTTTTAGTTTTATAAAGAAAAGAAAAAAACAGGATAACGGTTAGGTTTCTTGTTTTTTTCCTTGATGCGGCTCATGTTGTAACTCCGTATTTCGATACTGTGCACATCGGTCATACCCAAAAGAGAAAAGGTTTACCTGTTGCATATTTTTGAACTGGCATTGGTGGGAGAGGACAGTAGGCGATTATTTCACCTACTTCCTGCTCGGTATCAAAATCATAAAAAAGTGGATTATGCAATATGAGTAGTACAATTATTTTGTACGAAAAGTTGTCCGAAGAAAATTAAAAAACCTCTGTAAATATTTTATTTACAGAGGTTTAATTTTTGCAGTGCGTGACCCAGCACATATTGTCGATAGGTATTTTTCTATCCCGGAATTCTTTCAGAACGCCCACAATTTCGGCATGGGTTTTATAGCGTTCGCGGCTTTGCCAGTAACCCATCGCCCATTTGGGCATCACCTGCGATTTTCCGGTCAGCGTACGGTAGCCTTTGATGATTTCGTCCATCGATTCACCATACACAAAGTAATAATCCAGTTTTTTATTCATCTCGCTCCACCAAACCTGGCTATTTTTCTCTTCATCGGTTTGAGGAGTTTGAACACGTAAGCCGCAATACGACCTTCCGCCATCGGGTCTCCACTCCACACGTAAAGGCACTCTTTTCCCGGCTTCTAGTTCAAACGTAAATTTGTAGCTGTTCGGGTTCCAGGCTGTCCGCCAACGTTCAGGCACCACCAATTCATTGTTCACATAAACCTTCACATATCCGGCATAATACAAAATGAAACGATAAGTCCCATCCTGGGATGCTTCAATTTCTCCCTCATAAGTCACATCCGCGCCCTTCAAAGAAATATTCTCCGGAAGGTTCTTTACCGTTTTTACATCTTCAAAATAAAGCGAATCTTCGGTACGAACCAGTCTCTGTAAATCTTTGGCCTGAGACTGATAAGTCCCTGTCAGGTTTCCTGGCTGACCATTTTTATTGTACAACTTAAAGACCCTGTTCAGTTGTTTGTAATCGCGGCTATCGCCAAAACGGCTTAACGAATAGCTGTCCCATAAAATTCCGTAGTTTTTGTTGGAAACAATAAAAGGCACCGAAACTTTGGTGTTGTATTGGAACAGTTCTTCGCTTTTTCCCTTGTAGTTAAATTCGTCCGACTGGTGTTGCCCCAAGCCATAGAAGTCTTCATCAGCAGGCGAATCAAATAACTGACGGATAGAATATCCCTTTGTCCCTTCTACTTCAATTGGCGAGAATGTTCGACCACTGCCTGGTTTCTCCGCCAGAATCACCCGGCCATAGTTATCCTTAAACTTGATCCCGCCATCAACTTTTGGTTTTCATTAATTAGTGGTTTTTAAAGGATTAATTGGAGTACTAATTTCGATAAAAATAGGGGCATAGGGGTCTTTATGTGTCAAAGAGCGTACGATAATGTTGTAATTAACTCCCTGTTGTTTGGGTCTTCAAGTCCTACTCACTCCAAACCAATACCCCGGCTGGTTTCAATAACTTTTCCCCAACCAAAACTCTGGCGTTTTCAGGAATGTTCATTGTAAAATTATCCGAAGAATAATTTACCGCCATATAAAAACCATCGCGCCAATACACGTATATTCCTTCCGGATAATCCTCGGTGGACGCCCCTGCTTTTGCGTAGATATCCCGCAATATATCTTTTTCAAGTTTTGAATCGTCGGTGTCCACACCGATATAGGTTACAGTTCCCTTACCGACCTTGCGTTTTACTACGGCAGCCTTGCCTTTATAAAATTGATTGTTGTAAGAGGCAAGGACTTCAGTGTTTTTATCGGCATCGAGCAAATCGGCCCAGTTGTTCCAGTTGTAGTGAGTTGATTTCATCAGGATATCACCCTTTGCATAACCCGAAAGCATGTCGGTGGCTTTGATGTGCGCTCCGATAAGGCCTGAAATTGGCGCTGCCGTTTCTGCCTCCCAGAAATGCCCCATGCGGTTTTTGGTTGCCGTGCGGCAGGTAATGATCAAATGTCCACCATTTTCAGCATAATCGTTCCATTTCTTCACCAATGCCGAATCTGCCAATTCATAAGCCGGAACAATCACAAATTTATATTTAGAGAAATCGGCTGTTTCGGAAATCACTTCCGTGGGAGCGCCCATTGATTTTGCCATTTCGAGGAACTTGATGGGGTAATTCCACGCATCCCATTGAAAGGTTTGCTTTTGCCGGTCGATAGTCCAATAATTTTCAAGGTTCCAAAGAATTGCGGTTGAACGTGCAGCCAGTTTTTCAGGCATCTTAGCAGTCGGTTTGTATTGTTTCCTGATATCTTTTATTTCCTTCATGAATTGCATATACTCCTCTCCTCCGGGAGAAAGCGTTACGCCATCTGTCTGAATTATTCCTGAGTGGTATTGCTCTGAACTATACAAGACCTGACGGAAACGATAGGAACAGGCGAGCTTACCTCCGGCAGCAAAGGAATGATACAACCATAAACGCACTGCACCGGGTAAAAGAAGTGGATTGTACCAGCCCCAGTTTACCGGCCCGGGCTGCATTTCCATTACCCCTGAAACACCGCCCACCGATTTGTAATATTCAGCCGCAAAAAGAATGGCTTTGCTATTGCCTAACCTGAAACCAAGTTCGCCAATATTATCGCTGCCTCCATTGGGATAGGCTGTATAAGAGGCGAAATCGAGCTTCTTTGTACGCCTTGGGTCAGCACCGGTACATACAGCAGTATAATTGGTGGTGATATACTGGTTTTTCGAAATAAAATTCCGCAAAATGTCTGCTTGAAAATCGAGAAATTCTGCCTGTGAATCTGCCAGGTAACGTTTAAAATCGAGCAAAGCATGTGGATTATTTCCCCACCAGCCTACAAGGTTAGTATTTGGGATGACAACCTGATCGAAACTACTGAACCACTGACTCCAAAAGGCAGTTCCCCAAACAGCGTTTAATGCATCGATAGTTTTATATTTGTTTTTTAACCATTGTCTGAATGCTTCCTGTGATGATGGGCTATAATCGGAAATTGCAGGAGGCTCGTTGTCTATTTGCCAACCAATTACATTTTTGTTCTGCCCATAGCGTTTTGCTATTTCAGTCACTATTTTATCCACAAACATGCGATACTTAGGGTTGACAATGGATTCTAACCCACGTGTACCATTTTCGGCACGAATGTAATGCCCATCCATAATAAACGTCTCGGGATAGTTTAGTCGCATCCATGTTGGTGTGGTTGCCGAAGGCGTGCACATGATCACCTTCAGGTTGTATTTTACGCAGAGGTTTATCACTTTATCGAGCCACGCAAAATCAAACTTCCCCTCTTCGGGTTCCATTTTAAACCAGGCAAACTCAGCCACGTGTACAAACTCGAAGCCCATATCGGCAATTTTCTTAATATCGCGCTCCCACTGGTTTTCATCCCATTGCTCCGGGTAATAGTAGATACCTGTAGTGATGAGGTCTTTTTCAGGAAAAAAATGATTGGCAGTCTGTGTATTTGCTGTCAATCCTGTCAACATCAATAGCACAAATAATTGTGTTATCCTTTTTTGAATATAAAACATGATTTTTTCTTGTATTTTGTTTATCTCACTCCGTATATAACTTTAAGAAATTCAATCGATTGCTAACTTGCCTGATCCATTCTCGGGCCATTAATTCGTGTCCAAATACGGTTGGGTGCACGCCGTCCCATATCCAGTAATCCATTGGTGCTCTTTTCTGAGCTTCTTCAAAAACTTTGGGATAATCAACCAAAATGGCATTAAAATCAACTGCAATCCGTTTCACTTTTTCGGCAAGTTCAAGCGTTAATGGATGCCACTTATCGAACTGTTCTTTGCGCCAACCAGTAGCAAAAAAGAATGGCAATCCTAACACGATGATAAGTTCTGGATTTTGCTCACGGCATGAAGTGAGTAATTTCCGGT
>Ga0351946_1064_pt2 | contig 13137 bp, 10 predicted proteins | sample BONcelT113001F15_FD_206832 | JGI IMG/M metagenome (GOLD analysis project Ga0351946, IMG submission 206832) | Enriched cells from coal bed in the Powder River Basin, Montana, United States - BONCAT cells T11 rep3 HSBNCT.T11.300.1.F15 ...
TTTCGCAATTGTTTGTAACCGCCGGAAAAAACCGCACCAGTGTTACAGAATTGGTTGCCGGCGATATTGGCTGTACCGTAAAACTGAAAGACACCAAATTCAACCAAACGCTTTGCGAAAAAGAAATGGACCTGAAATTTGCACCGATTGTATTTCCTGATCCGAAATACAGGATTGCAATTAAAGCTTTGTCGGAAACAGATGATGAAAAAGTTGGTGAAATTCTGCACAAAGTAAAAGAAGAAGATCCCACGTATATTGTAAAATATTCAAAAGAATTAAGACAACTGATTGTTGAAGGAATGGGTGAATACCACCTGAATACCTTAAAATGGTACTTCGACCATACTCACAAAATAAACATCGAATTTAAGTCACCGAAAATTCCTTACCGCGAAACCATTACCAAGTTCGCCCAGGCCGATTACCGTCACAAAAAACAATCGGGAGGTTCCGGACAGTTTGGTGAAGTTCACATGATTATTGAACCTTTTGAAGAAGGAAGCACACCAAAAAACATGTTTGTTTATGGTGGCAAGGAAATGAAAATTTCGGTTCGCGATACCCAGGAAACTCCACTTCCGTGGGGCGGAAAACTGGTTTTCCACAACTGCATTGTGGGTGGTTCTATCGATACACGGTTTTTGCCTGCAATCCTGAAAGGCATCATGGAAAAAATGGAAGAAGGACCGCTTACCGGTTCGTATGCCCGCGACATTCGCGTTTACATTTACGACGGAAAAATGCACCCTGTTGACTCAAACGAAATCTCCTTCCGTTTGGCTGGTCGGAATGCGTTCAGTACCGCGTTTAAAAATGCAGGACCAAAAATTCTGGAACCGATTTACGAGCTGGATGTTTGGGTGCAAGGCGACCGAATGGGCGATGTAATGAGCGACCTGCAAGGCCGCCGTGCATTGATCATGGGAATGGGCAGTGAAAGAGGTTATGAAAAAATTTCGGCCCGTGTTCCGCTGAAAGAAATGAACAAATACTCGACTTCACTGAGTTCGCTGACTGGTGGACGTGGCGTTTTCAACATGAAATTTGCCGCCTACGAAAAAGTGCCTCAGGAAGTTCAGGAAGAACTTTTGGCAGCTTATGCAGCTGAAGAAAAGGACGAATAGAAAGAATTCAAATACTTGATAGTGAGCGGGTGACTTTGAGTCACCCGCTCACTCCTCTAAAACGAGAAAACCCGGGAATGCCACCCGGGTTTTCTCGTTTTATCTAAATTTTACAGAATGGTTTGAAGATATTTATCATTTGCCATAATGGCATGGTAATTGGAAGTTAATGAAATTTTTCCAATATAATATAATGACACTTTGCCCATAATTCCAGTTCCTAACACTATAAATTTAAACTGTTTATGAAATCAATTACAAAGCTTTTACAGATAACTCTTTTTAGTGTGTTCTTCTATTCAGCAGGCTATGCTCTACCACCGGTAATTGAGAATAGAAGATGGGTTTTGGAAAAATTTAGAGATCCTCAAACAAAAAAAGAAGTATATGCGGATGAATATCACTATCTGGAATTTCGTAATGGGCAAGTTAATTTTTCTATTGATTGCAATAACTGCTCAAAATCTTACGAATTTATTTCAAGAGATTCGATTAACTTTTATGGAAATCAGTTATGTACACGTAAAGGATGTATGGAGAAAGATGTTATTCGTGTTAGATATTCAGGAACGTATAAAATTTGGATTGAAGGTGGTTATTTAATTATTAGGACAAAGTCTTGGGATCATATTTACAAGTAAACCTGAGTATAATTATTATCGCACAATTGTTCACAAAACTGACGGACACAGTATTTGTTATTTCCCCCTGAACAAATGAAAAAATCCACTTGTTCGCTTTCTGTCGCCATCTCGCCCGGTACCTTCAACCACGTAATAATAAACGCCGGGGGTAGCTACTTTGCCACCAACTTTACCATCCCAAACAGCCTGAGGAGTTGAATCAATTGTCGGACTAAATCCCTGAACATTGTTGCTCTCCCATACATGCAGTACTTTGCCCCAACGGTTAAAAATCGAAATTTTAACCGTTTTCATAGAGAAGAACCTGACAACAAATTTCTCATTAAATTCATCTCCATTTGGGGTGAAAACATTGGGAGCTTCAATGAACGCAGTATCAGCAACAATGTAATCGCTCATGTAAAAGGTATCGGTGCAGGTATGAAACTCAGATACTTTTTTTGATACCAGTTTGACCATGTATTTTCCGGAGTTTTCAAAAATATATTCGGGGCTGTCAGTGAAAATTTTAATCAGAATACTGTCCTTTACAACACCCCCGTTTGCAGCCGATTCTCTTTTAATTTCATCAAGGTCCCGGAAGATAAACCATTCATATTTTCCTGCATCTCCGTTTTCCGAAGTATTGTTGAAAGTTACCCTCAATGGCGCCTCGTCAAATCTCGAATCACTTTTACGTTCAGGTTTAGTTGCCTCAAATGATGCCTTGGTGACAATTGAAATATACTCTATATTAATTCTGGCAACACAATCAAAGCGGTCGGTTACCGACAATACATAATTGGTATTTTTTGTTGGCGGATCGAATATTTCAGAAGTTATAACCCGGCTAACAACTGTGGTACCATTTTCCAGCCATTCAACCTGAATCCCCTTATTCAATAGTTTGGGCTGGCCGTTTGACAGATCAATATATGTAAATGTTGTTGGAGACAATAAAGTTCCTTTTAGTGTAAATTTAATACAATCCGACTCCGGAATTTCAGCCGTCGCTTCAACGTAATTATTAAAAACCCAGGCGGTGTAGGTTTTTACTCCGGAAGTGCCGGTAACATTTACCCGGTAACATCCATCTGCCAGGTTAGAAATGGTGGAAGTCGTATTTCCGGATTGATCATTCAGGAATGGCTCAAAACTACCTGACGATTCATTGTATTTCAGCCACTCGAAACTGGCCGGTTCAGTCCCGGAACTGGCAATTAACGAAGCGTTCAAATCTCCCTTCTCACCGCAAAAAACATGAATATTATCCTGACTTCCACTTGAATATTCTGTTGGAACAACCTCGTTGGCAACAGAAGTAATCTGTGAAAAAGCCATGGTTGGAACAAGGGTGAAAACGATCAAAACAATGAATGCAGCAACTCTACTTTGAATGTTCATTCTTCTTTTTCTTTTAAGAATTCACAATATTAACGCTAAAAATTGATTTATCTTTTGTGCGAGTACTACAAAATTTCCAAATTGATAATTTCAGTTAACAGTTACCAAATATTTTTTGAAATCCTGAAGGTCTGCCAGCCCCAGACCGTGTACCCACATCTATTTTTAATTGTACATCATAACCGGACAATAGAAAAAAAATAGAACGCGGATTTACACGGGTTTAGCGGATGGAAAGCTGATTTATATTCCAATCCCGAGTGCTCGGGATGGAATGGATTCAAAAAAGGACAAATGGAATAATGGATAGTTGATATTTTATATGCGTTTCTTTAGATAATCATCCCGACTTGTCGGGATTTTAATCCGCTTTAATCCGCTAGATCATATTTTAATCCGCGTTCCATTGTTTTTTGTTTTGTACCTGTATTTCCTTATTATTTCTGGGTACACGGTTGCAGACAGAAGCAAAGGATAGTTCCGCTAAACAATTATTGTTGAAAACTACTTACCTTGCCGCCATTATAAACCAGAAAACAGTTTTACTTTTGAACTCCATTATAGAACAGAATAAAGTGCGGAATTATTTAGACGGATTGAATGAGCCTCAGCGGCTTGCGGTTGAAAACATCAACGGCGCATCACTGATCATTGCAGGCGCAGGGTCGGGAAAGACAAGGGTTTTAACCTACCGGATTACACATTTATTAAAGAATGGGGTAAAACCCGGATCGGTTTTGGCCCTTACTTTTACCAACAAGGCCGCCAAAGAAATGAAAAACCGCATCTCTGAAATGGTTGGCCCAAATACTGCCCGTTATCTGTGGATGGGAACTTTCCACGCCATTTTTGCGCGTATTTTAAGAACCGAATCAGAAACTTTAGGATACCCGTCAAACTTTACCATTTATGATTCTTCCGATTCGAAAAGTCTGATAAAGAGTATCATCAAAGATTTAAAGCTCGACGACAAAACCTATAAAACCAATGTTGTTGCAGGTCGGATTTCGGCAGCAAAAAACAACCTTGTTTCTTCTGAAATGTACGCCACATTGCCCGAAACGGTTGAATACGACCAAAGCATAAAAATGCCGTACATCACCACAATTTATAAGGAATACACCAAACGGTGTTTTCTGGCCGGAGCCATGGATTTTGATGATTTGCTAATGAAAACGAATGTGCTGTTCAGGAACCATCCCGAAATTCTAGACAAGTACCAACGAATTTTCGGTTATATTCTGGTTGACGAGTACCAGGATACGAACCATTCCCAGTACATGATCATTAAAAAACTGGCCGCCAAACACAACAACATTTGCGTGGTTGGCGACGATGCCCAGAGTATTTATTCCTTCCGTGGGGCACGCATCGAGAATATCCTGAATTTTCAGAAAGATTATCCCGATCACAAAGTTTTTAAGCTCGAACAAAATTACCGGTCAACGCAAACCATTGTGGATGCAGCAAACAGCATCATTGCAAAAAACAAAAGGCAAATCAGGAAAAATGTATTTTCTGAAAAAGAAGTTGGTTCGCTGATAAAAGTAATGAGCGCAATTACCGACAACGAAGAAGGCTACCTGGTTTCGAACGAAATTATTGACACCCGGATGCGCGAGCATTTTATGTATTCGGACTACGCCATTTTGTACCGCACCAATGCCCAGTCGCGTATTTTTGAAGAAGCCCTCCGGAAAAGAAATATTCCTTACCGGATATATGGAGGCCTGTCATTTTATCAGCGAAAAGAAATAAAGGATTTGCTCGCCTATTTCAGAATGGTAATTAACCCGAAAGACAACGAAGCCTTCAAGCGGGTCATCAATTATCCGGCGCGCGGAATCGGGCAAACCAGCCTTACCAAACTTGAACAATTTACCTCCGAAAACAACATTTGCATCTGGGAATTCGCCACCAATATACCATTGCTTTTAGGTGAATTCAACAAAGGAACCGCTGCGAAAATTCATGAATTTACGAGGCTCATCGAAGCTTTCAGGGAAAAACTGGAACCGCTCAGCGCATTCGAACTGGCCACCGAAATTGCAACCGGAACCGAAATCATGAAAGATCTGTACAAAGATCAAACTCCGGAAGGTGTTAGCCGGTACGAAAACATTCAGGAGTTGCTGAACGGTATTCAGGAGTTTTCAATTTCAGCAAAAGAAGAAGGAACGCCCAACCAGCTAAACAATTACATGGAAGATGTTGCTTTACTTACCGATCAGGATTCTGAAAAGGAGGAAGACAATGACCGTGTTACGATGATGACCATTCACTCGGCCAAAGGGCTCGAATTTAAGAATGTTTTTATCGTGGGTGTGGAAGAAAACCTTTTTCCGTCGAGCCAAATGGGGCAAAAAACGCTGGAAGATTTTGAAGAAGAAAGGCGTTTGTTTTATGTTGCCCTCACCCGCGCCGAACAGCACGCCTATATCAGCTTTGCCCGTCAGCGCTACAAATGGGGAAAACTTGAATTCTGCAACAAGAGCCGGTTTATCGACGAAATTGATCCACAATACCTGAACATGCCGGTTGAGAAAGACCCGAATTTCTATTCCGACAGTTCTGATTTGCCCTTTTCAGCGCCCAAACCACGTCCGCAAAATACCCTGATTCCGGGATTTAAAACCATGTCGACCAATCAGCCCGATATGTTCCAAAAGCTAAACAAGTTACGCGAAGCAAAAAAGGAGATTGATGCGTTTGAATACAGCAATCCGGAGGAAATTCAGGCGGGAATGTTAGTTGAACATCAACGTTTCGGACGGGGAAAAGTGTTGCAAATGGAAGGAAATGTGCCGGATATAAAGGCAACCGTGTTTTTTCAGAATGCCGGGAAAAAACAACTTTTATTAAAATTCGCTAAATTGCGGATAATTAGTTAGTTTTGCAGAGTGAAATCAAACAATCAGTTTTTGTAGCTTTTTTTTGACATGAAAACTTTTTTGCTTTTATTTGCACAAGATTCACCTTCATCCTGATTATCTGTAACAATTACCCATTTGAGATAACAGCCTGATTTTTAAGAAAAACTTTATTTATTTACATGGATTACAATTCTGATCGCAGTAAGTTGCCCTTGCCTGAGTATGGCAGAAACTTACAAAACATGGTCAATCACATCATGACCATTGAAGACCGAGATGAGAGAAACAGGGCAGCAAGAACCATTATAGACATAATGGGAACAATGTATCCGTACCTACGGGACATCAACGATTTCAAACACAAGCTTTGGGACCATCTGGCAATCATGTCTAATTTCACATTGGACATCGACTATCCTTATACCCCGCCGGCACCCGAATTTTTCAATAGTCCTCCGGAAAGAATTCCGTACAGTAACAATAAGATTAAATACCGTCATTACGGAAAAACCATCGAGATACTGCTTGAAAAGGCTGCTGTTTATGAAGATGAGAAAGACCGTGAGCTCTTGATCAAACTGATTGCCAACCACATGAAAAAAAGTTATATCATGTGGAACAAAGATTCGGTAACCGACGACAAAATATTAATGGATATTGAAGAAATGACCAAAGGTAAAATTCAATGTTCCGACATGCAACTCGCCGAAACCAAGGATATCTTGTTCAGGAGCAAGAAAAAAATTAGCCCTGTGCCGGAAAATCTTCAAAGACGAAAATTCCAGAAACCTGATGACCGAAGCAAACAACAACGTTAGGGCATGGGGCATGGAGTAAGGCAACTGAACACTGAGACTTTTTGTAATGGCAACTTTTAAAATCGAAGGTGGCAAACAGTTAAACGGCGATTTATTCCCACAGGGTGCAAAAAACGAAGCGCTTCAGGTAATCTGTGCAGTACTGTTAACGTCCTCCAAAGTTCATATTTCAAATATTCCTGAAATACAGGATGTAATCAGGCTAATCGAAATCCTCACCGAACTGGGAGTAAAAACGGAACGCGTAAGCAAAGGAAATTACACATTTCAAGCCGACCAGATAAAACTTGATTACCTGAAAACCGAACTGTTCGCACGAAAAGCCGCCAGTCTTCGTGGTTCAATCATGATTTTGGGACCACTTTTAACACGTTTCGGAATTGGTTACATTCCACAACCGGGCGGCGACAAAATCGGCAGAAGACGGCTGGATACCCATTTCACCGGACTTCAGAAACTTGGAGCAACTTTTACCTACAATCCCGATCAGCATTTTTACAGCGTTCAGGCAACCAAACTGAAAGGAAGTTACATGCTGCTCGACGAAGCTTCGGTAACCGGAACCGCCAACATTGTGATGGCAGCTTCGATGGCAGAAGGCACCACCACCATATACAATGCAGCCTGCGAACCATACATTCAGCAACTTTGCAAAATGCTTGTTTCGATGGGCGCCAATATTGAAGGAACAGGCTCAAACCTGCTGACAATAAATGGAGTTGGTTCATTAACCGGCTGCTCGCACCAGATACTTCCCGACATGATTGAAGTGGGCAGTTTCATTGGTCTTGCTGCAATGACCAATTCTGAAATTACCATCAGAAATGCAGGAATACAGCATTTAGGCATCATTCCTGAACAATTTAAACGGATGGGCATTTATGTGGAAGAACGCGACGACGATTTATACATTCCCGCTCAGGAACATTACGAGATTGAGACATTTATCGATGGTTCGATCATGAACATTGCCGATGCCCCGTGGCCAGGACTGACACCCGATTTGCTGAGTATTTTCCTGGTAATTGCAACACAAGCCAAAGGTAGCGTGCTAATCCACCAGAAGATGTTCGAAAGCCGCTTGTTTTTTGTAGATAAACTGATCGATATGGGCGCACAAATTATTCTTTGTGATCCGCACCGCGCAACCGTAATCGGTCTCGACCACAAATATATGCTCCGACCAACCAACATGACTTCGCCAGATATCAGGGCCGGCGTTGCTTTGCTGATTGCAGCTTTATCGGCACAGGGCACCAGTAAAATTTCAAACATTGAGCAAATTGACCGTGGTTATGAAAATATTGACGACCGCTTAAATGCCATTGGTGCACGAATTACCAGAACCGAATAATTTAAATCAGGAAATTTTCGAACTTTCAGAAATAAAATAAGGTAATGATAATATTTCCGGTTTTGTTAAAGTTTTCAAACAGAAACTTCTGATTTAACCATCGTATTGTTGATTTGTTACTTTTGTAATTCAAATTAAAAATTTACTTAGAAATAAATACAATATGAAAATGAAATTATCACTTGTTTTTGCCATGTTTTTCACTTTGGCAACCATCACAAACGTAGCCAGTCCGGGCAACGGATCAACCCAAACAAAAGATGCAACCATCGGATTGAACATTGGGAACAAAGCGCCTGAAATCAACGAGAAAAATCTTGACGGTAAAGAAATCAAACTATCATCACTTAAAGGCAAATTGGTACTGATAGATTTCTGGGCAGCATGGTGTGGTCCTTGCCGGCACGAAAACCCCAATGTGGTAGCGACCTACGAAAAATTCAAGGACTCGAACTTCAAGAATGGTAAGGGATTCACTGTTTTCAGCGTTTCGCTCGACAAGGATAAATCAGCCTGGCAAACTGCCATCAATGCCGATAAACTTATTTGGGAAAATCACGTGAGTGACCTTCAGGGATGGAATTCAAAATATGCCGCAGTTTATGGTGTTCGCGGAATTCCGGCCAGCTTTCTGATTGATGGCGATGGCATTATCGTTGGCAAAAACCTGCGCGGCCCGGCTTTGGAACAAGCGATTGCAGCACTCCTGAAATAAAAAACAAATTGATTTTCCAATTACTTACCTAATTGTTTTTTGTGGCAGTCAAATAACAATTAAATGACTGTGGGTAAATTTAAGAATATTTATCAAGCATAATATTACATAAAGTAAAAAGGGCATTCCGTAGAAAACGGACTGCCCTTTTTACTTTATAACTCAAGCTTGTCAGTTATCAATTATTTAAGATGCCAAATTGGCAATTGTATCCCAATGGCAGTATATTTGCAACTCGAAAAACGAAATTTTAAAATTCAGTTACAATGACAGAAGATAAAGACAAAGTTAACGCAGAACTTGAAAATGAAACGCCGGATTTAATTGAACAGCAAGAAGAACCGGCACAAGATAAAAAAGAAACAAAAAAAGAGAAAGCACACAAACATTCCAAGGTTGAAGAACAACTTGAAAAAACCGAATTGGAATTACTTGAGTTGAAAGACAGGCATATCCGTTTACAGGCAGAGTTTGACAATTACCGGAAACGTACGTTAAAAGAACGCATGGAATTATTAAAATCAGCCAGCGAAAGTCTGTTAATCAGCATTTTGCCTGTTATTGACGATTTCGACCGTGCAATGCAGACGCTGGACATTGATGAAGACGAAAGCCATGTAAAAGCCGGAGTTAAATTGATTTACAGCAAATTTCAGGAATTTCTGAAACAAAACGGCGTGAAGGAAATTGAGGCAAAAGAGCAGGATTTCGATACTGATCTGCACGAAGCGATCACCAAGATACCCGCACCGACAGAAGAATTAAAAGGGAAGATTGTAGATGTGGTTCAAAAAGGTTATTTCCTGAACGACAAAGTGATACGTTTCTCAAAAGTAGTTATAGGCGAATAAGCCTGATTTATTTGATTTAAAATGACAAAACGCGATTTTTACGAAATTCTGGGTGTCAGTAAAACAGCGACATCTGACGAAATAAAGAAGGCATACCGACAAAAAGCCATTCAGTTTCATCCTGACAAAAACCCGGGAAATAAAGAAGCCGAGGAAAAATTCAAAGAAGCTGCCGAAGCTTACGAGATATTAAGCAGTCCTGAAAAACGTCAGCGGTACGATCAGTACGGACACAAAGGAGTGGGCAACAATCAGGGATTTGGCGGACACGACATGTCGATGGACGATATTTTCTCGATGTTTGGCGATGTTTTTGGCGGCGGTGGGTTTGGCGGCGGATTTAGCGGTTTCGGAGGCGGTTCACGCAGTCGCGGACCACGTCAGCATCGCGGCTCTGATCTTCGGGTAAAAGTCACACTGAATTTAGGCGAGGTTTTAAATGGCGTTGAGAAAAAAATCAAGGTGAAAAAATATGTGCCCTGTACGCATTGCAGCGGAACCGGAGCACAGGGTGGATCTTCGTATTCAAATTGTTCAACCTGTAAAGGTAGCGGACATGTAACCCGTATTCAGAATACACTGCTCGGGCAAATGCAAACTACTTCAGCTTGTCCAACCTGTAATGGCGAAGGACAAATCATCACCAATAAATGTGTTCATTGTCAGGGCGAAGGAGTTGTTCGCGATGAAGAAGTCATTTCAATAAGAATTCCGGCAGGTGTTGGTGAAGGAATGCAGCTAAATGTTGCAGGAAAAGGAAATGCCGGACGGCGTAGCGGCATCAACGGCGATCTGTTTGTGGTGATTCAGGAAGAAGAACATCCGGAATTGATAAGAGACGGAAACAACCTTATTTATGACCTTTATGTGACTTTCCCTGAGATTACTTTGGGAGCAACCAAAGAGATTCCAACTGTTGACAACAAAGTAAAAGTAAAAATTGAAGCAGGTACGCAGCCTGAGAAAATACTTCGTCTGCGTGGGAAAGGCTTACCCGATGTAAATGGCTACGGAAAAGGCGATTTGCTGGTTCGCGTTCATGTTTGGATACCGAAAAAAGTTAATTCAGAAGAACGTAAATTACTCGAAAAACTTCAGACTTCGACCAACTTTATTGATGGACCGGATCAATCGGACCGTAATTTCTTCGAAAAAGTGAGAGATATCTTTGAATAGAGCATATCCTGAAATACATAAAAAAAAGCTACCGGAAGACAGAGACAACAATCTCTTTTCCGGTAGCTTTTTTATGTCGGTACTATTCAAAAATCTTTAATGAATCAAGTGCCGCCTTGTATTTTCGTGCATTTTCGTTGTGACCTGCCAATGTTTTCGAAAAATTGTGGTATCCCGAAAAATCTTCGCGTGCACACATGTATATGTAGGGTGTCTCTGCTGCATTTAGTACGGCATCGATACTCCCAGATTCAGGAAAATTAATAGGACCGGGCGGTAAACCTGGATTTCTATACGTATTGTAGGGCGAATCAACCTCCAGATGACTATTCAGAACACGTTTAATACGGAAGTTGCCCAGCGCAAATTTAACCGTAGGATCAGCCTGTAAAGGAATTCCGCGTTTGATACGGTTCAGGTACAAGCCTGCAACAATGGGCTTTTCGTCTCTTCTGTTGGTTTCTTCCTGAACAATTGATGCAATGGTCATTACTTCTTCCCGCGTTAATCCCATATCATTGGCTTTTGTCACCCTTTCCTCGGTCCAAAAACGTTTGTATTCCATCGACATACGTTCCATAAATTGATCTGCGGAGGCAGTCCAGTAAAATTCGTAGGTATTTGGGATAAACATGCAATGAAAAGTATTTTTATTAAACCCATATTTTTCGTGAATAGCCGGATCATTGAATTTTTGAATCAACTCTACCGAATCTGGTTCAATGTATTTCGAAACCGCACCGGCCAACTCCTCCAAAAATCGAAGGTTATTAAAAGTTACCTGAACAGGCTGTTGGTTTCCGGATTTCAGCATATTCAATATCTCATTTGTATTTAGTCCTTTATCCAATAGATATTTACCCGGCTTGATTGATGCTGCATATTTTTTTTGTTTGGCCACCCAGTTGAAAGCCTTGTAGTTCGCAATAATCCGGTGCTTTTTCAGGCTATCAATTACCTGGTCATAAGTCGCATCAATTGGAATGATGATACTTCCGGGCGTTTGGATGTTTGCATTAAAAATATAACGGTACAACTGATACCCGCGAAATCCGGCTCCTGAAATAGCAATAATAAAAACAATAGCAATCCATTTATTCAATCTGGGAAACAGCATAATCCTGCATTTATTTATTAAATCCATTTTAATCCGGTTTTTTCGATAAAAATAGTCATTTCATTCAAAGCACCTAAATTCGGAGCAAAAGTACAAAGGTAAAAGGCAACTACAAAATCCCGTATGAAATGCCAGATCCAATTTTTGTAATCTTTATCTTAATTTCAGAATGAAAGAAATAAAGCGCTGCACGGTTTGTCTTAATTTGCTTATTTTCGTAACCTATTAAACACGATATCAAAACATTTCTATATGCATCAGGTAAATTTAGCTGAAGATATTTATTACCTCGGGTTCAACGACCGAAGAACTCACCTATTCGAAAATTTATGGCCTATTCCATACGGAGTATCCTATAACTCATACTTAATAGTTGATGAAAAAATTGCACTGATCGACACGGTAGAACATTCTTTTATTGACAATTACCTCGAACAAATAGAAACTCTGGCCAATGGTCGTCCAGTTGATTATCTGGTGATCAACCACATGGAACCCGACCATTCAGGAGCATTAAAAGCAGTAGTGGACAAATATCCGAAAATAACACTTGTTGGCAATAAAAAGACCTTCGACATGGTTGCCAACTTTTACATGCTTACAGTAAACACGCTGGAAGTTTACGATGATTCGGAATTACCACTTGGAAAACGCCGGTTAAGATTTTCCACGATTCCGATGGTACACTGGCCCGAAACAATGGTGAGCTATGAAATGACCAGCAAAATCCTTTTCACGGGCGATGCTTTCGGGAGTTTTGGCACACTTGACGGCGGGATTTTCGACGATGAACTAAACCTTGCAATGTATGAAGAAGAATTGATGCGGTATTATACCAACATCGTAGGTAAATATTGTCCGCATACACAACGGGCACTGAAGAAGATTGAAAGTATAGATATAAAAATGCTTGCCGCAACTCACGGACCTGTATGGCGAACCGACATTCGTTACATTATAGATCGATACCAGCAATGGAGTACTTACACCACTGAAACCGGCGCTGTAATTGTTTATGGTTCGATGTACGGGAATACAGCTAAAATGGCTGATGTGATTGCCAGACAGCTTGCCGTTCG
>Ga0351946_1069_pt1 | contig 13124 bp, 8 predicted proteins | sample BONcelT113001F15_FD_206832 | JGI IMG/M metagenome (GOLD analysis project Ga0351946, IMG submission 206832) | Enriched cells from coal bed in the Powder River Basin, Montana, United States - BONCAT cells T11 rep3 HSBNCT.T11.300.1.F15 ...
ACACCAGTACCGCAGTCGATGACCTGTGGCATGCGGCGATCAATGCGCGCGGGTCATACTTCAGCGCCAAGAATCCGACCGATTTGCGGGAAGGACTGGTTGACACATTGCGGTTGATCGATCAGACAACGGCGACGGCGTCCACCGAGACGGCGAGTTCGGCCTTGATATCGACCGGCACTATTCAGTACGAGCCCAGCTTCAAGTCGGGCGTGTGGACGGGAAGTTTGACGGCATACGACGCGCTTGCATGGAGCAAAAAGTGGAATGCCGCGGACAAGCTTCCGGCTCCAGCGGATCGGAACATAACAACGATGAAAGAGGATGGCACCAAGGTCGATTTCAAATGGGATCAAATATCGACCGCACAAAAGACGGCGCTTGGCACGATCGATGTGCTGAATTATTTGCGCGGCGACGGCAGCAAGGAAAAGGCGAACGGCGGTAGCTATCGTGACCGCGCGACCAAACTGGGCGACATTGTGAATTCGGCGCCACTTTATATCAAGAGAGGTGTGGATCAGGGTTACAGTACACTGGCCAGCATTGGTGCTGCGTACACCATATTCCGTGATAGTGGCTTGAAAAGCACGCGCAAGCCAATGATTTATGTTGGTGCCAATGACGGCATGCTGCATGGGTTTGATGCGACGGTTGATCAGACCGATTCCGGCAAGGAGCTGTTTGCGTATATACCCGCTTCGGTCTATGCAAACCTGAAAAACCTGAGTTCGAAAGAGTATGAACACCAGTACTTTGTAGATGGTCAGGTGACCGAAGGCGATGCCTACATAGGCGGCTGGAAAACCATTCTGTTGGGCTCGACCGGCGCGGGTGCAAAAAGCGTGTTCGCGATCGATATCACGAACCCAAGCTCGCTGACCAAGGATAGTGTGTTGTGGGAAAAATCCGGTAGCAATGATGCCGACTTGGGTTTCGTGCTGGGCGAAGCGCGTGCCGTAACTATGAAGCAGAGTGGTGCCGATACCGGGCAGGCAGGCGCATGGGTAGCGATATTCGGCAACGGCTACAGCAGCACCAATGGCACGGCGAAGCTGTATCTGAAGAACCTGTCGGACGGCAGCGATTATGCGAAAGTATCGACAGACAACACCATAACCGCCAGCGGCCTTTCGGCACCGGCGCTGATATACGATACATTGAATCGCGTCACAACCGCTTATGCGGGCGATTTAAAGGGGAATTTGTGGAAGTTTGATTTCAGTGCCTCGCCGACCGCCCCCATGGTAACCAAACTGTTTACCGCTGCCAGCGGCCAACCCATCATCCAGCGGCCAGTGTACAAGCAGCATCCGAGCGGCGGTTATATGGTGATGTTTGGCACAGGCAAGTATTTTGATTCGACCGATGGCAGTTCGACCGATACCGCGACCCAAAGCCTGTACGGTATCTGGGACAAACCGGCGGCGGGCGGCGGTTTGACTAGGGCCGATTTACAAGCTCAGACGCTGACAGCAACTACAGACGGCGCAACCGTTTCCAGTTCAATCGTGCCGACAGGCAAGCGCGGCTGGTTCGTCGACCTGACGCTTAATTCAGGTGAGCGCGCCATTGCCAACCCAGTGATATTGGAAGATGTATTCATTACCAAAACGCTGATTCCAGCCGGAACGCTGTGTTCGGAAGGCGGGGATTCTTATTTGTACGGCATCAATTACCTGACGGGCGGCGCAAATTCGACACCAGCCTTCAATGCAAACAATCTGACACTCGATGTCGTCAAGCTGTCCGGCGGCGGTACGGCAGGTCTGCAGGTCATCCAGAAAGATGGCAAAGTTTATGTCAGAACCAAAAAATTTGGTGGGACAGGGGATGCCCCGGAAGAGACGCCATTTAACGCGGTGTCACCTGGTTTCAGAACCTGGCGCCAGATCCCGGTTTCATATTAAACCGGCAGGATTGTGAGGAGAACCTAAATGAACTGGCCAAGCAAAACAAAGGGATTCACGCTGATCGAAATGATGATCGTGGTGGTGGTGGTGGGGATACTGGCGGCTGTTGCGATACCCAGTTATCAAGAGTATGTCCGGCGCGGCAACCGGGCGGATGCAAAGTCGCAGATGTTGCAATTGCAAAACTGGCTTCAGCAGCAATATACGATGAGCAATGCCTATCCGCTTAATTTGGATAATGCGCCAGCAACGCTGAAACAGTCACCGGCAACGGGAGCGGCAAAATTCAATATCACGCTGCCAGCAGCTACTGCCCAGACATATACTTTGCAAGCGGCGCCGGCGGGTAGTTATGCCGACCCAAAGTGCGGCACCTTGACCATCACCAATAGCGGTGCGCGAACTAAATCCGGCACGGATACTCTCGATTATTGCTGGAACAAGTGAAATTCGCATCTCCCTAAAGCAGAGAAAATTTATAAAAATGAGCGCAGCAGTTTTTTGCGCATGTTTTTCGCGTGGATTACTCTGACTGCTTTTGTACACTTCAGGTTATTATCGTGCCGGTCATGGAATATTCACCAGGAAAATTCGGGGTCAGAGTCTAAATATCGCAAGCGATATGCGACTGCCGACCCCGGTTTTCCAGCTCAGCTTTTAATAACAGGATCATTTTTATGAACCCCACCGATGAGCCAATGCGGCAAGCCTTGCAGCTTGCTGCCAGAGGCCTGTTCACCACAGCTCCCAATCCACGCGTCGGCTGCGTCATCGTCAAGGATGGCGCGGTGATCGGTGGTGGTCACACGCAGCCGGTTGGCGGCAACCACGCCGAAGTTCAGGCGCTGCTGGATGCGCGCAGCAAGGGATACGATGTTCGCGGTTCAACTGTGTTCGTGACGCTGGAACCCTGCAGCCACCACGGCAACACGCCGCCCTGCGCCGATGCACTGATACAGGCGGGTGTGCGCAAGGTGGTCGCGGCGATCGAAGATCCCTATCCGCTGGTAGCGGGGCAGGGTTTTGCGCGCTTGCGCGCAGCGGGCATTGAAGTCGAATGCGGGATTATGGCCGAGGAAGCGCGTGAGTTGAACCTCGGTTTTTTGTCGCGCGTTGAGCGTGGCCGTCCGTGGGTGCGCATGAAGGTCGCCGCCAGTCTGGATGGCAAGACGGCGCTGCATAACGGGCAAAGCCAGTGGATCACATCACCGGCGGCGCGCGACGACGGGCATCACTGGCGCGCACGCGCGTGCGCGGTGCTGACCGGAATTGGCACGGTGCAGGAAGATGATCCGCAGCTGACGGTGCGTTCCATGTACACGCCGCGCCAGCCGCGCCGGATCGTGGTGGACAGCAAACTGGCCATCAAGCCGAAGGCGCGGGTGCTGACCGGCGGCGGCACCTGGCTGTTTGCGGCGCAGTCTGACGCGGAGCGCGCCGCCGTTTTGCGCGATGGCGGCAATGAGGTGATTTTGATGCCGGAGGCCGGCGGACAGGTGGATCTGGTTGCGATGATGCATGAGCTGGGGCGCCGCATGATCAACGAGCTGCATGTCGAGGCGGGTTCCGTGCTGAATGGTGCTTTGCTGCAGGCAGGGCTGGTGGACGAATTGTTGCTGTATATTGCGCCGAGCATACTCGGAGACGGGCGAGAAATGTTTGCGCTGCCCGGGCTGGAAAAACTGGCGGACAAACATGCGCTGCGTTTTCATGAAGTCGCGCAGATCGGGGATGATGTGCGGATTCTGGCGCGGTTCTAGCTTGGGGATATGCAGCGGCACAGGAAAGGCGAAGCCGGAATAGGAAAACGGGGTCAGTAGTTTATTTTGCGCCGCAAAAAATACGCTGCCCCTGGTTTTTCCTGGCGCAAGCAGAAGTTATTGAAGCCAACTTATTTTTGAGATTTATCTATGTTTACAGGAATTGTCGCCGCGACTGGCAAAATCATTTCAGTTCAACCGCAGGGCGCAGGTGCCGATGCCGGCGTGCGCCTGACCATCGACGCGGGCAGCCTGTCGATGGACGATGTCGCGCAGGGCGATTCGATCGCGGTCAATGGCGCGTGCATGACCGTGGTCGAAAAGACGCCCAACGGTTTCCGGATCGATGTGTCGCGCGAGAGTCTGAACTGCACGGCCGGGCTGGATGGCCTGAACGAGGTGAATCTGGAAAAGGCGATGACGCTGGCGGATCGGCTGGGGGGGCACATGGTGTCCGGCCATGTGGATGGATTGGGCACGGTGCGCAAGTTCGAGCCGGTCGCCGAGTCCTGGGAACTGGTGATCGAGGCGCCGCGCGAACTGGCGAAGTACTTTGCGTACAAGGGCTCGGTCACGGTCAACGGCGTGTCGCTGACGGTCAACAGCGTTGAGGATACGGCTGATGGGTGCCTGTTTTCGATCAACCTGATTCCGCACACCATTGCGGTGACGACGCTCAAGCATCTGGCAGCGGGCAGCAAGGTCAATCTGGAAGTCGACCTGATTGCGCGGTATGTGGAGCGGATGCTGAGTGTGGGCGGATAGAAAAATGGGGGCGGCGTAATTTTCGCTGCGCAAAATAAACTGCCGACCCGATTTGTTGTGCCGCCGCGCCAATTGTTGGTAATAACGCGTCGCGTTATTATTGGTGCCCTCGGACCCGTTTAGCACCTCCGACGGGCTCAAAAACGACAGATTTGCACAAAAAATAGCCAAAAAGTGGCGTCAAAAATGAAAAAATAATGGGAGTATGTGCCTGAAATTGGCTGATCGCCAGCACAGAAGCGCCGGAGAAAATATACTCCCTTCTCGGGTTGGATTTTTGGCTGTTGCTTGCTGCGGCGGCATGAAACATGGCGCAGGACTGAAAATTCGGGGTCAGAGTCAAATTTCGCAAGCGAAAGTTTGACTACTGACCCCGTTTTTCTACTGCGGTACTTCGGATGCCTGCTGCCGACCCCGTTTTTCTACAGCCGCATTAATTGGCGAGCTTCTCCAGCCTGGCCGCCGAGCGTTTGTACGCCGGTGTCTTGGACATCTTGTCGAGGCTTGATCCGGTCAGCCGGTTGGCATTGGCTTCGGCGAAGTGGAACGGATAGAACACCGTGCCTTCTGGCGAACGCTCCGTGACCTTGACCTTCACCTCGATGGCGCCGTGGTGCGATACCAGCCGGACCTTTTCTCCGTGCGCCACCTTGAATCGCTGGGCATCCAGCGGATTGACCTCGACTTCGCCTTCCGGCTTCATCGCGTCCAGACCGATGTTGCGGCGCGTCATGGTGCCGGTGTGGTAGTGCTCGAGCAGGCGGCCAGTGGACAGCACCAGCGGGAACTGGTCGTCGGCATTTTCGCCGGCAGCATCATACTCCACCGCCCAGAATTTGCCGAGACCGTTCTTGGTCGGAAAGCTTTCCGCGTACAGGAAGCGTGTGCCGGGATGATCGGTATCGAGGCACGGCCATTGCAGGCCGCCGTTTTTCAGGCGCTCGTGGCGGATGCCGCCGTAGGATGGGACCAGCGAGGCAATTTCTTCCATCACCTGCGCGGCACTCTCGTACGGGAAGGGCATGCCCATCGCGGCAGCGACTTCGCAAACGATCTTCCAGTCCGGTTTGGATTCACCGACGGGCGGCACGGCCGCCTGGAGCAGCTGGATGCGGCGTTCGGTGTTGGTGAAAGTGCCGTCTTTCTCAGCGAAACTGCAGGCCGGAAACACAACATCAGCCAGCGCGGCCGTTTCGGACAGGAACATGTCCTGCACGACGAGGAATTCCAGATTTCTCAGGCCATGCTCGACTTCGGTCACATCCGGGCTGCTGCCCATCGGGTTTTCACCCATGATGTACAGCGCCTTCATTTTGCCGTGTACCGCTTCTTCTTCCATTTCGACCACGGTCAGGCCGGTGTTGGTCGGCAGCGGTGCGCTCCACGCTTTCTCGAACTTGGCGCGGTGTTCCGGATTGTTGATGCCGTGATAGCCGGGCAGCGCATTGTGCTGGCCCTGCATGTCGCTGCAGCCCTGCACATTGTTCTGTCCACGGATCGGGATGAAGCCTGCGCCCGGACGGCCGACATGGCCGGTCAGCAGCATCAGGTTTGACAGCGCCAGCGCACCCTGCACGCCAGTCAGATGCTGGGTGATGCCCATGCCCCACAGCAGCATGCCGCGCTTGGCCTTGCCGTAGGCGCGCGCGGCCTCGCGGATGCGTTCGGCCGGCACTTCGCTGATGGATTCGACATATTCCGGCGTGTATTTCGCCACCGTTGCCTTGAAAACTTCGTATTCTTCGGTGCGCGCCTTGATGAAGGCTTCGTTCGCCATGCCTTCTGCAATGATCACATTTGCAATGCCATTGAGCACCGCAACATTGGTGCCGAGTTTCGGCCGCAGCCAGATATCGGCATGCTCGACCATCTCGATGCGGCGTGGATCGACCACGACGATCTTGGCGCCATCTTCGTATTTCGCCTTCATCACCGCGCTGGAAATCACTGGATGCGTTTCGGTGGTGTTTGATCCGACGATGATGAACGCATCAGCGACGCGGATATCCGGGGTCGATGCGCTGGGCGCACTGCTGCCGACTGACATTTCCAGCGCGACCGCAGAGGCCATGTGGCACAGGCGCGCGCAATGGTCGATGTTGTTGGTGTTAAGCACGGTGCGCACCAGTCGCTGGAACACATAGTTGTCTTCGTTGGTGGCGCGTGCGGAGGCAAAACCACCGATCGCTTCCGAACCGTATTGCTGCTTGACTTTGTTCAGGCCGTCCGCGGCAAAGCGCACGGCCTCTTCCCAGCTCGCCTCTTCCAGCGGGCTGTTCTTGCCGCCGCGACGGATGAGCGGCTTTTTCAGACGATCCGGGCTGTTGATGAACTCCATACCGAAGCGACCCTTGACGCACAGGTTGCCTTCGTTCGCATCGGAAATAAAATTGCCTTTAACGGCGACCACTTTTTCGTTTTCGATTTCAAGATCGATGGCACAACCGACGCCGCAATAGCTGCAGACGGTGGTCACCACCTCGCGATTGCTGCTGAGCAGCTTGCCGGAGTCAAGCAGGTTTTTCAGCGCGCCGGTCGGGCAGGCGCTGACGCACTGACCGCAGTTGTTGCACTCGGTGTCGCGATAGTCGTACGAGCCGCTGACCAGCGCAGGATAGCCCAGCGTATCCAGCGTATAGACCTTGCGGTGCTGCACTTCGTCACAGATGCGCACGCAGTTGTGGCACTGGATGCATTTTTCCTTGTGCAGTTCGAAGAATGGCAGTGAGCGCAGCGGCGTGTAAAAGCCCTCAAGCGCATCGTCGCCAATCACCACGGGTTCGCGCAGCGAGATTGGCGCCTTGTGTTCCTGGATGTAATTGTCTTCCAGCACTTCAGCGATGCTGCAGCCTTGAAATGGGTTTTGAGGTGTCGTCATGGTAACCAGTCCTTGTTGTCTGTCGGCCGCATTAAGCTTTGGCTGGGTTGATCTTCGCGGGCACCGGTCCCTTTTTGTTTTTGTCGGCAAAAGCCAGCGGGCCTTTGTATTCCTTGGTGCCGGCGCCAAACTGCAATGAATATTTCTGCAGGTCGCAGGAGCCTGCCGCCTGGCAGACGCACTGCAGACAACGCTCGGCCTCGGTGATGGCTTGCTCCTCGGTAAAGCCGAGCTCCACTTCCGTGAACGCGCCAACCGCCGACAGCGCGCCGGTGTCGCCGGGTGCGACATCCGTGCCGAAGCAGGACACCCGTTCATCCTGCGGCAGTACCGGCATTTCGGCCAGGGTGGTTTTTTGTTTCGGGTAAGCGCCGATGTCGAAAAACTTCGGGCGCTCGACCTCTATCACCTTGGCGATGGTGCGGTCATCCGCGCCTTTCAGGAAGGCGTCGATGGCATAAGCGGCGCGGCGGCCGTGGCCGATGGCTTCGACTGCAGTCGCAGCGCCAAGCGATGCGTCGCCGCCGGAGAAAATGCCCGGCAGGTTGGTCTTCATTGTCTTTTCGTCGATGTCGATGCTGCCCCAGCGGGTGGTGCCGATGTCAGCAATCTGCAGGCTCTTGACATCCACATCCTGGCTGATGGCCAGCAGCACGGTGTCGGCCGGGATCAGGTAGTCGGAGCCGGGAATTGGCTCCGGGCTGCGGCGGCCGCTGGCATCCGGCGCGCCAAGCTGCATGCGCTGGCACACCAGGCCGACTGCGCGACCGGCCTCATTAACTTTGACCTCGACTGGCGCGGACAGCAAATCCAGCACCACGCCTTCCACTTCGCAATCGTGGATTTCGTGCGGGCTGGCCGGCATTTCCTTGCGCGAGCGGCGGTAGGACAGCGTCACATTGGGCGCGCCCATGCGGCGTGCGGTGCGCACCGCGTCTGCAGCGGTGAATCCACCGCCAATGACGACCACATTCTGGCCGAGATCGACTTTTTCGCCACGGTTCACTTTGGCGAGGAAATCGACTGCCGGCATCACACCCGGCACGGTTTCATTCGGGATGCGCGCCATCTTGCCGACGCAGGCGCCAATCGCGAGGAACGCCGCATCATAGTTGTCGGTCAGCGTATCGAACATGTAGTCGCGACCCAGGCGCTGATTGCATTTCAGCTCGACGCCGAGCGAAAGGATGTCGTTGACTTCATCGTCCAGCACCTGATTGGGCAGACGGTACGGCGGGATGCCATAGCGCAGCATGCCGCCGGCCTGTTCCTGCGCTTCCAGTATGGTGACCTTGTGGCCTTCCAGCGCGAGGTAATAGGCGGTGGTCAGTCCGGCAGGGCCAGCACCCACAACGGCGACTTTTTTCCCGGTCGGAGCTTTGGGCTTGGGCTGCGTGATGGCGCCGAGTTCGCGGGCGCGGTCGGCAGCAAAGCGCTTGAGCGAGCAAATGGCAACGGGTTGCTCTTCATCCACCTGAGCACGACGGCAGACGCTTTCGCACGGGCGAGGGCAGACGCGACCGATGATTTGCGGCAGCGGCAGCTTTTCCTTGATCAGTGCGGTGGCCTCGACATATTTCTTTTGTGCGATCAGGCCGAGATAACCCGGAATGTCGATGCCGGCCGGGCAGCGGTAAGAGCACGGCGGCAGGCAGTAGGCGTTGTGATTGCTGAGGTAAGTGTTCAGGATCGGGCGACGGATGGCCGTCAGCGCAGGCGAGTCGGTGGTGATGCGCATGCCGGCATGCACGATGGTTTCGCACGCCTTGACCGGGATGGTGTCGCCAAAGACCTCTACCACACACAGGCCGCAGTCGCCATTCGGCTTGGTGCGCGAATCCGAGCACATCGACGGGATTTCGATGCCAAGCTTTCGAGCTGCCACCAGAATGTTGTCACCAACTTCCGCCTTGTAGGTGTTGTCATCAATGATGATGTCCACCAGAACGGCGTCTTCATTGATTTTCCATTGGGACTGTCTGCCGGAACTTTTTTTCAGTCCCAGATCCTGCACCAGCACATGAGATGTCATCGTGTATGCTCCTTGCCTGCTGCCGCCCGAAAAGGTCGGTGCATGCCGTTCAATAAAGAGTTGATCGCCATCGAAAATTTTGAGCGCCGCCTGCAATAATCGAAGAGGCAATGCCTGCTTAGATTAGATGAAACGGTTTCCGCAAAGTTTTTAAAACCACAAAATTTATACGGGAATTGCGCTTCCGTGCGACGGCTCGTTTCCGTTAGGCACAAACCATGAAATGTACACGAAAAACTGCAAAATTTGTCGATAATGGCAAGTCCTTGCCTTTATTACGGGCACAAAATTTCCACAATATCGACGAGATATGGTTTGACAGACAATTTGCTTTGGGCCGAGCATTCTCAATATCTCTTATCAGGCGATTGCGCTATAGTTCTTTCAAGTCAGTTTTCACGATCACTTTTTTGATATTGCCGCCATGAAAATAGAAACCCTCGCTGTCCATGCGGGCTATGCGCCCGACCCCACCACCAAATCCGTAGCTGTTCCCATTTACCAGACGGTTGCCTACGCGTTCGACAGCGCGCAGCACGGCGCCGACCTGTTCGACCTGAAGGTGCAGGGCAACATCTACACGCGCATCATGAACCCGACGCAGGATGTGCTGGAAAAACGTGTCGCGGCACTCGAAGGCGGCATCGCCGGTCTCGCGTTGGCGTCCGGCATGGCCGCGGTCAGCTATTCGATCCAGACCATAGCCGAGGCAGGCGACAACATCGTGTCCTCCAGCACGCTGTATGGTGGCACCTACAACCTGTTTGCGCACACCTTCCCGCAGATGGGCATTACCGTTCGCTTTGCCGATCCGCGCAAGCCGGAAAGCTTTGCACCGCTGATCGACCGTAAAACCAAGGCCATCTACTGCGAATCGGTGGGCAACCCGCTGGGCAATGTGACCGATGTGGAGCGACTGGCAGAGATTGCGCACGCGCATGGCATCCCGCTGATCGTTGACAACACCGTGCCCAGCCCCTACCTGTGCCGTCCGATTGAATGGGGCGCGGACATCGTGGTGCATTCGCTGACCAAGTACATGGGCGGCCACGGCAACAGCGTGGCAGGCGCAATTGTCGACAGCGGCAATTTCCCCTGGGCTGAGCATAAGAAGCGGTTCAAGCGGCTTAACGAGCCGGATGTGTCCTACCACGGCGTGGTGTATACCGAGGCGCTGGGTCGCGCCGCCTACATCGCAAGAGCGCGCGTGGTGCCGCTGCGCAATCTGGGCGCGGCGATCGCACCGATGAACTCATTCCTGATCTTGCAGGGTATCGAAACGCTGGCGCTGCGAATGGATCGCATCTGCGAAAATGCACTTAAAATCGCGCAGTTTCTCGATCAGCACCCCAAAGTAGGGTGGGTCAATTATGCCGGCCTGCCGGAGCACCCCGACCATGCGCTGGTGCAAAAGTACATGGGCGGCAAGGCCTCCGGCATCCTGTCCTTTGGCCTGAAGAGCGCCACCCAGTCTGATCCGCGCGCCGCCGGGGCGCGGGTGCTGGACGCGCTGCAACTGTTTACGAGGCTGGTCAACATCGGCGACGCCAAATCACTGGCGACGCATCCGGCCTCGACCACACACCGGCAATTGAATGCGGAAGAACTGAAAAAGACCGGTGTCAGCGAAGACATGCTGCGCCTCTCGATCGGCATCGAGCATGTTGATGATTTGATAGCGGATTTGGAGCGAGCGTTGGGAAGCCTCTGACCAAATTGCAACAACGATTGGCTGCCAGAACAGTCTCAGGGAGCCATTTGTTTGACATGCGTCATGCCTACACGCTTTGGGGTGGCAGATATTGCGAAAGATCAAAGGTTTTCCCAGATTTTCGCCGAAGATGAAGGTGTAGTCCTCTCCAATGATTCTCGCCCGCTCCCGAAAGCTGAGCGGGCTTTTTTTTTGTAGCATCGTTTCGCAGCTGGAAAAACGGGGGGTATAACTGTCGCCCCCTCGGACTTCTGTCTGGCGCGTTACGGTGAGACTTTGCCCTTAGCCGGCTTGACTGCTTTTTGGGCCACAGGAGGCTTGGAGGGCTTTACGGCTTTGCCCTTCGCTTTAGGGGAAACTTTCACTTTGGAGGCCGAACTGAGTTTCGGTTTTTCCTTCGGCGGTTCGGGCTGCGGGTCAAGCGCCAGGCTTTGGCCTGCGAAGAATAAGGTGGTCAGGCCAACGAGTAGCAAGGAGAAATATTTTTTGGTCAACATGGCAAATCCTTTCAAAATGCGTTAAATGGAGAGGAAACCGTCGTTATGTTGGCGAAAATATGTCTAATGTTAACGGATGCACAAGTAATGGACAACAAAAAAACAGCGATGCTAGCAGTTCTGTCGTATTGCTGCGGTCCGATAGCGTCCGTTGACAGTCGGCGGTATTGGGGGCATATTTTTCAACAGCGGCCCGGACAAACACAAACCGATGCATAAAAATGAGCAATAGCCACCATCAACCCGCTGCCACCATGCAAGAATGCGGCGCAAAGCGAAAACGCAAGGCATAGGCTCGTCTTTTCATGCGCGCCCTAGTCATAGGTTCAATCGTTCCTGCTAATCTCCTTATTCCTAATTTGCTCGTTCGAACTGGTTTTGAGGTGGATTGTGTTACGAGCGCCAGACGCCCTAGGCGCTACGGATTAATTACCCGCATTATCCGGGCACAAAGTGCGAGCGACCTTGCCGGTTGAAGGACGAAACACTTCCAGCTTGGGAATGGTCGCCCACTTGTAGCCCTCAACCAGTGTCAAATCGGCCGGCGCCAATCTTGCCAGCAATTCTTCCAGCGCAGGCTCGGCATTCCCATGCAATTCTCGTGCAATGACGAACCTGAACGGCGTGGACAGCAGCACTTCGGCGGCACCTGCACTCCGCAGGCGGGCGCTGTCCTTGTGCGGTGGCTCCAGCATCACATCATGGTGGCTGTGCTTGACAACATTCACGCGCAGTCCACGCACCGTCAACATCGGTAGCAGGGATTCGAGCAATGTGGTCTTGCCGCTGCCTGACCAACCGATAATTCCAAGCGTCGGGGTGTTCATGGCGATAATCAAGACTGTCTGTAAGGTCGGAATTGTACAAGACCAACCCGTCAAGGTTGCCCGGAAACGACAAATCAGCGATAATGCGCGGGCGTTGCCGGGATGGCGAAATTGGTAGACGCACGAGACTCAAAATCTCGCGCCTGAAAGGGCGTGTCGGTTCGATTCCGACTCCCGGCACCAAAGTTTAATTCCACATCATTCAAAGCAAACCATTTAAGCCAGATTTTCATAGGGAAGTCTGGCTTTTTTGTTTTCGCATCATTCCACCTCATGCCAGCAATATCCCGGTAAAATTCCCGGTACACCTGTTGGTATCATGTTGACGGTGATCCTTCATGCTTATCCTTCATCACCCTCCCCACCAATCGCCTGAACAACCTGAGGTTTAGGATGGACAACGCGCCATGTCGCAGTTTTCTGAGGAACGCCCTGAATGCAAGGGAATCTTCCCGCAAATATTTCCAAGCTCCGTAGCGGTTAAAAATAATTTCCCATATATGCAACCGCGGCAAGTATGGCATCAGGATTTGCTCGGGATGCAGCGCATTGACCGGAGGAAGTTTTTCCATCACCGTTCCGTCAATAAAAAATGTCCTTATATACCTTGCCGGATCATCCCCGAAAAATCGCGGGTGATTTACCCAGGCATTCGGGCGCAGGTCAGCCTCGAAATAATAATGCTCCCGATCAACATGCGAACGAATGCAGGCAATGTTGGCAAACCCGTGCGCCCCAAGT
>Ga0351946_1070_pt1 | contig 13066 bp, 9 predicted proteins | sample BONcelT113001F15_FD_206832 | JGI IMG/M metagenome (GOLD analysis project Ga0351946, IMG submission 206832) | Enriched cells from coal bed in the Powder River Basin, Montana, United States - BONCAT cells T11 rep3 HSBNCT.T11.300.1.F15 ...
ACCCGAGAGACAAACCGACCCAGCTCACCGCCGGGTCAATTGAGCCGTACGGATTTGCATTTGATGATCTAGTTTAGAATTTCTACTCTCGTCACTAACTTCTCCATAACGCTCAGTGGAGATGAGGGGATTCGAACCCCTGACCTCCGCCGTGCAAAGGCGGCGCTCTCCCAGCTAAGCTACATCCCCGAATAAATCGGGTACAAGGTGGGCCTTTCAGGACTCGAACCTGAGACCTCGCCCTTATCAGAGGCGCGCTCTAACCAACTGAGCTAAAAGCCCATGACAGACCTTAGTAACTGAGGAGTAATAGGAAAACAAATGTTGATTTGTCGTTTCATTGTCTCGACACCACGACGAGACCTAAAGTGGAACTTCACCCTAAGGTGTTGTTCGGATACTCTAGAAAGGAGGTGATCCAGGCGCACCTTCCGGTACACCTACCTTGTTACGACTTCGTCCCAGTTATCGACCCCACCTTCGACGGCTCCCTCCTTGCGGTTAGGATACCGGCTTCAGGTGTTGCCAACTTCCATGACGTGACGGGCGGTGTGTACAAGCCCCGGGAACGTATTCACCGCAGTATAGCTGACCTGCGGTTACTAGCAACTCCATCTTCATGCAGGCGAGTTGCAGCCTACAATCTGAACTGAGACCAACTTTGAGGATTGGCTCCACCTCGCGGCTTAGCAACCTATTGTGTTGGCCATTGTAGCGTGTGTGTAGCCCAGGACATAAAGGCCATGCTGACTTGACGTCATCCCCACCTTCCTCCGGCTTAAGACCGGCAGTACCGTGTGACACTTGTAACACACAGCGAGGGTTGCGCTCGTTAGCGGACTTAACCGAACATCTCACGACACGAGCTGACGACAGCCATGCAGCACCTGTGCAAGCTCTCCGAGGAGTCGGTCACCTTTCGGTTTCCTACCACTTGCATGTCAAACCCTGGTAAGGTTCTTCGTGTAACATCGAATTAAACCACACGCTCCGCTGCTTGTGCGGGGCCCCGTCAATTCCTTTGAGTTTTAACCTTGCGGCCGTAGTCCCCAGGCGGTGAACTTATCGCGTTAGCTTCAGTACTGATGGATTTAAACCCACCAACACTAAGTTCACATCGTTTACAGCTAAGACTACCGGGGTCTCTAATCCCGTTTGCTACCTTAGCTTTCGTGTCTGAGCGTCAGAAATGGGCCAGGAGGCCGCTTTCGCCACTGGTGTTCCTCCGGATATCTACGCATTTCACCACTACACCCGGAATTCCACCTCCCTCTACCACTCTCGAGTCTGATAGTTTTGAACGACCTCTCCCAGTTAAGCCAGGAGCTTTCACATCCAACTTATCAAACCGCCTACACACGCTTTACGCCCAGTAAATCCGGATAACGCTCGCTTCCTACGTTTTACCGCGGCTGCTGGCACGTAGTTAGCCGAAGCTTATTCTAAGAGTACTGTCCTTCCTCATCCTCTCAAAAAGCACTTTACAACCCGAAGGCCTTCATCGTGCACGCGGCGTTGCTGGTTCCCGCTTTCGCAGATTAACCAATATTCCCTACTGCTGCCACCCGTAGGTGTATGGACCGTGTTTCAGTTCCATTGTGGGGGGCCACCCTCTCAGGTCCCCTACCCGTCATAGCCTTGGTAAGCCATTACCTTACCAACAAGCTGATGGGACGCAGGCCCCTCCCGAAGCGAATAAATCCGTTTAGTTGTAAGGCATCTAATCCAAACAACCACATGGGGTATTAGCAATCCTTTCGAACTGTTATCCCTCTCTTCGGGGCAGGTCACCAACGCGTTACTCACCCGTTCGCCACTAAAACATTATTGCTAATGTCTCCGTTCGACTTGCATGTATTAAGCACGCCGCCAGCGTTCATCCTGAGCCAGGATCAAACTCTCCGCAATAAAACACCTTTCGGTGTAAAATGTAACGGAGTTACTTGTATTACTTAAAACGACAGGGCATCGTCTTCCTATTACTCTTCAGTTGTTAAGGTGCTGTTGTCAACCAGAGGCCAGATTCTACTTCTTGTTGCTTCCCTTGTCAAGAGGCGATAAAAATACCGATGACACTCTTTTTGCAGGACGTCATCGGCCTGTCTCATTGACGCTTTCGTTTGTTATCGATCTGCCTTTGAAAGCGAAATCTTCAACTCACTTGGGAGCATTATTGTAATCCCACATTTTTGATGTGTCAAGGGCTTTTCGAATGGAAATTCCGGTGAGTTTTTCATCATCGGATTAATTTCGTGCCGCCGGGATTACGTCTGTAATTTCTGGTGTTGGGTTGTCAATTATCTGCCGGTGAGGGCGAGATAGTGGTTGCATTCACGCAACGAGGTCAGATTATACACTCGCTTCTGACGCTGTCAAGGGTAAAACGAGACCAATTTTAAAATTGCCATAATCAGATGTTTACGCCGCGTTAACAACGCTTATTTTACCTATATTGGCCTTGACTTGCAAAACGCAAGTTTCATAAATAACGCCGGTTGCTTGTGCATTTTATAAACCTTTCAGTCACCACAGTTTTGTTGTGCAACCATTCTTCATCTGCTGCGTATATTTTTTACATCAAACAGGAGAATTAGTATGATTAAAAAATTAGCTTTAGTTTTTGTGGTTTTTGCACTTGCACTGTCTGCCTGCTCCATTAATGGGCACACCATCAGCATTAACACCGACCGCATCAATGGTTCGGGCACTATTGTCACAGAAGAACGCTCTGTTACAGGGTTTAGCAAAGTGGATCTTCAAAGTATTGGCAATCTGACGATCATTGAAGGAGATAAAGAGGCCCTAACCATCAAGGCTGATGACAATATCATTCAATACATCACCACTGAGGTCTTCAACAACACCCTCGAAATCGGCATGAAACCCAACATCAACATTGATCCTTCACGTTCAATTGAATACACCCTGACCGTGAAATCCCTGTCAAGTGTTGTGTTGTCAGGGTTCGGCAACATTAATGCCGCTGAGTTAAACAACAAAGATATAGAGATCAAGTTATCAGGCTCAGGCAATATGACACTGGGTGACCTCAAAGCCGAAAATGCTATGCTGCGAGTCAGTGGTTTTGGCAACATCAACGTGGATAAAATGGTGGTTGACCAACCCAGGCTTGAGATCAGCGGTTCTGGTGATATTGAAGTCAACCAAATGCAGGCGGTCAGCTTGAACTTAAAGATCAGCGGTTTTGGCAATGCAGATATCACCGGCAGCGTCACTGATCAGGATATTCAGATCGTAGGTTCAGGCAATTATCACGGCCAGAACCTCGAGAGTGAAAGCGCATCCGTCAAGATTACCGGTTTTGGTGACGCAACCGTATGGGCTAACGCCAACCTGGATGTAACCATCACCGGCAGCGGCAACCTTGAGTACTACGGCAGCCCCAAAGTGACCCAAACCATGACCGGTTTTGGCAAAGTCAACTCCCTCGGCAAGCATTAAACCTGAACAAAACGCTCAACTCCTCCAGATAATTGATCTGGAGGAGTTTTTTTAAGTTTAATCAGTAGCTATTAAGGTTGTAATTTGCACAAATTCTTTCTATAATAAACTAATTAATCTGCTGTGCTGTTTGAAGCATCAATCAGCACTTTTTTATCTCTTTAATAATCGACGCTTGAAGTTTGATGATTTTCAATTAAAAATTCAATCTCCTGGTTGAGATTTTACACTTACATCCGTTTTTTATTTGACCACCGCAGATATCATCAGATTATTGCATTCAATTAACGCTATTAATTAATAACTGAAACGCAACGGAGCTATTTTTATGGAGAGTGCCAAAAAAGATCCTGCTGCAGGATCATTATTAAGTGTTCAGGATCTGAAAACATTTTTCTATACCGAAGACGGTATTGTTAAAGCCGTTGACGGCGTTGATTTTTCTGTCAAACCCGGTGAAGTTTTAGGGCTCGTGGGCGAATCGGGCTGCGGCAAAAGCGTGACCAGCCTCTCTATCATGCGCCTCGTCAGCGCCCCTGGCAAAATCACAGGTGGAAAAATCATTTTTGACGGAAAGTCACTGCTTGACCTGCCAGAAGACGAGATGGTCAAAATTCGCGGAGATCGCGTATCAATGATCTTTCAACAGCCGCAATCCAGCCTGAACCCGGTTTTCAGGGTTGGCGATCAAGTGGCTGAAGTGCTACAAATCCACCAGGGCATGAAGCATAAAGAAGCCTGGGATAAAGCCGTTGACTTGCTCACCCAGGTAGGCATCCCTGATCCTGGCCGACGGGCTTTGGCTTATCCGCATGAACTCTCTGGCGGGCAAGCCCAACGCGTGATGATTGCCATGGCTTTGGCGCTTTCACCTCAGCTTTTAATTGCCGATGAACCCACCACCGCCCTTGATGTCACCATCCAGGCGCAGATTCTTGACCTGATCCGCGATTTGCGTAAACAGACCAACACTGCGGTCATCTTGATCACCCATGACCTCGGTGTGATTTCAGAGATGGCAGATAGGGTTGCCGTGATGTATGCCGGCCAAATTGTGGAATATACTGATGTTGAACCCATTTTTTCCGAACCGCTTCATCCCTACACCAAAGGGTTGATTGGTTCCATTCCGGTGCTCGGCAAAATTGTCGATCGTCTTGAAGTCATCCCGGGGTTGGTGCCGAATTTGATCGACCTGCCAGTGGGCTGCCGTTTTGCTCCCAGGTGTCAGATGCGCGAAAAATACGGTCTTGAGATTTGCACCATAAAAGACCCTGAACTATGTGAAATAAAACCCGGCCACACCGTTCGCTGCTGGCTTTATCAAGAATCTGAGGGTCATTCTGCGCCGATCAAGCTTTAACAGGCGATCATCATTGAGGAATTATGAGTGAATTAGACATCGCAATGACCAAAGACCAAAAAGACCTGGTAGAGGTCAAGAACTTAAAGAAATATTTTCCGATCAAGAGCGGCGTCATTCAGCGCGTTACGGCTCATGTGCAGGCCGTGGATAACGTTAGTTTCAGCATCAAACAAGGCGAAACGCTGGGGCTGGTCGGTGAATCTGGCTGCGGCAAAACCACCATTGGCCGAACCATTTTGCGCTTGATTGAACCCACCAGCGGCTCGGTGGAATTTGAAGGCGTGGATGTTCTATCCTTAAAAGGTGAAAAACTGAAAGCCGTGCGCAAAAACATGCAGATCATCTTTCAAGACCCTTACGCCTCACTTGATCCGCGCGTTCCCATCATTGATTCGGTTATGGAAGGTCTCAACATCCATAACATTGGCGCCAAACAAGATCGCTACTCCATGGCCATCGAAATTTTGAAAAAAGTCGGCCTTGAAGAATATCACGCCAAACGCTACCCGCATGAGTTCTCAGGCGGTCAGCGCCAGCGCATCGGAATTGCCCGCGCCCTGTCGTTAAACCCGCAGTTCATCGTGTGTGACGAACCTGTCTCCGCACTGGATGTTTCCATCCAATCTCAAGTGCTCAATCTGCTCAAAGACCTGCAGAAAGACCTGGGGTTGACCTACTTGTTCATCGCTCATAACCTGGGCGTGGTGGAACACATTTCAGACCGGGTCGGTGTGATGTACCTCGGAAAAATGGTTGAGCTAACCAGTCGAGAAGACCTCTTTCTGGACCCCTTACACCCCTATACCAAAGCATTATTGTCAGCCATTCCTGTTTCCGAACCAAAACTGAGAAGAGAACGCACCCTCCTTGTGGGGGATGTTCCCAGCCCGGTGAACCCGCCAAAAGGCTGCCGTTTTCATCCGCGCTGCCCGATTGCTGTGGCTGAATGTGCACTCAAAGAACCAGAATTTATTGAAAAGAAACCCGACCATTTCGTGGCTTGTTGGCGGGTTTAATCTGGCAAGTGCTTTTTTTTTGTGAATTTGGTACAAAGGAGGTGATTAACTGATTAAACCTTTTGTGAAGACCCTGGTTTCAATGCCGAAACCTAGAAGAATGATTTATTTGATGGAGGAGATTATGAAAAAAAATAGTATTTTTGCAATATTGAGCGTATTGGTGATCGTCACCATGCTGCTCGCGAGCTGCAAGAAGGCACCCACCGCTGATGTAACCCTCAGCTTCCGTGTCGTCGATCGCGCCTACCTGCCCTCACCTGACAAGGTTGCACAAGAGATTCAGGCTCAATTAAAAGAGGTTGGCATCAATGTAACCCTCAAAGAAATGGAATCTGCCGCCTTTATTGACGCCACTTCCGCCGGACAGGAAGCCTTCTACCTTTTGGGTTGGAACGCTGACTATCCCGATGCCACCAACTTCTACGATTACCACTTTGGCAACGCCAACAACCAACAATTCGGTGATTTATTCCCCGATATGGTTGCTGAAATCTCTGCTGCCGGCAAAACCTCAGATGAAGATGCCCGCCAGGCCCATTATGACACCATCAACCAGATGCTTAAAGATGATCTCATGATGATCCCTGTTGCGCACGGTGGTTCTTCCACCGCCTATCAGGCTAATGTTAAAGGCGCTCATTCCAGCCCACTCGGCAATGAGAACTTCAGCGTTGTATCTAACGGCACAGACAAATTTGTCTGGATGCAGAATGGTGAACCCGCTTCACTATGGTGCGCTGACGAAACCGACGGCGAAACCCTGCGCGCATGCGAACAGGTTTACGAAGCTCTCCTGGGTTTCAGCATCGGCGGATCTGATGTCGTCCCCGCTTTGGCTGAAAGCTATGAAGCCAATGACAATCTTGACGAATATACTTTCAATATTCGCGAAGGTGTCAAATTCCATGACGGTGCAGAGCTTGACGCCAGCGATGTCGTCGCGACCTTTGTCGCCCAATGGGATGCCATGAGCACCAATCATGTTGGCCGCACCGGCACTTTTGAATACTTTGGCGCTTTCTTCGGCAGCTTCATCAATGCCGAATCTCAGGCAGCCGAATTGGTTGACGCAGATGGTTTGCTCTCACTCACCGCCCCCGATTGTGAATATGGCGGCGAGTTCAAGTCCATCGAAGCTGTGGATGCCATGACTGTCAAATTCAGCCTGTGCGCCCCCGATCCCGCCTTCCCCTCAAAGGTTGCTTTCTCCGTCTTCAGCATTCTGGATAAAGATTTCCTGGATGCCAACAACGGCGATTCAGTTAAGATAAGCAACTCCCCCAATGGAACCGGCCCCTACATTGTCAAATCCTGGAACCGCGGCGACAGTGTTGTTTTTGAAGCCAATCCCGAATACTGGGGTGACAAAGCTTTGACCCAGAACTTGATCTTCCGCTGGTCAGAACAATCTGCCCAACGTCTGCTCGAACTTCAGGCTGGAACCGTCAATGGTATTGACAATCCAGGCCCTGATGATGTTCCTGCCATCGAAGCGGATGCCAACCTGGCACTCTATCCTCGCGAAGGTTTCAACATTTTCTACATCGGCTTCAATAACAAAATCGCCCCATTTGACAATCTCGAATTCCGCAAGGCTGTTACTTACGCCATTGATCGCGAACGTATCGTTGATCAATACTATGCCACCGGTTCAAGTGTTGCCGGCAGTTTTGTGCCTCAATTCATAAAACCTGGCGCCAGCCCGGATGTTGAGTGGTATGACTTCGATCAGGCAAAAGCCAAAGAATTGCTCAAAGGCTTGGGCTATTCTGTTCCTAACTAGTTCCCTTTTTTGAATAGCTTGACGGGGTTGGGTAACCCAACCCCGTCAATACCAAATCTCTGTGAGAGTAATGCATGCCTCAATTCATTGGCCGTCGTCTTTTATTATTGTTACCTGTCTTGCTGGGTGTGGTGCTGGTCACCTTTGTGATCGTACGCCTCATCCCTGGGGACCCCTGCATCACCATGCTGGGTGAACGCGCAACACCTGCAAAATGCGAGGTGTTTCTGGATCGTTATGGCTTGAACGACAACATTTTTGTCCAATTCGGCCGTTATTTGGTCAACATGACCAAGGGAGATTTCGGAGAATCCATCCGCTTTACCCGCCCGGTCTCTGATCTCATCGCTGAACGTTTGCCATTGACCATGGAGTTGACCCTTCTGGCAATGCTTTTTTCAACCGTGGTGGGTGTGGGTCTTGGCGTAATTTCAGCCCTTAAACGAAACAGCTTTATTGACACCCTCACCATGATTATTGCCAACGTCGGTGTATCCATGCCGGTGTTCTGGCTGGGGTTGCTCCTGGCTTATTTCTTCGCATTGATTCTGAAAGACACCATATTTGTTTTACCCCCGTCAGGAAGGTTCACCGCAGGTGCGTCTCTGCAAAACCTTGCGGTTTACTGGGGGATGACCGACCTGACCGGATTCAAACGTTTTGCGGTTGAATTCATGTCAAATACTGCCCTTATTAATTGCATAATCACTGGTGATTGGCACATGTTTTGGGATTCTTTGAAGCATTTGATCCTGCCCGCCGTTGCGGTTGGCACGATTCCAATGTCGATCATCGCCCGCATGACCCGCTCCAGTTTGCTTGAAGTTCTTGGTTTGGATTATATTCGTACAGCCCGTGCAAAAGGTTTGGTTGAAAAGAAAGTCATCGGAAAACACGCATTCCGCAACGCGCTTATTCCAATCGTTACTATTATCGGCATCGAAACCGGCAGCCTGCTCTCGGGAGCCGTGCTGACCGAAACCGTTTTTGCCTTGCCCGGCCTGGGAACTGCCATGGTGGGCGCCATTTTAGCCCGGGATTATCCCGTTATTCAGGGATTCACCCTGGTTATTGCCTTGATTTTTGTTGTTGTGAACTTACTCGTGGATCTTTCTTATGCGTACCTCGATCCGCGTATCCGTCTTGATTAATTGGAGCAGCCTTGGAAGACTTAATAGAAACCTCACAAACGAATAACGACCAAAGGCGTTCACCAACCCGTGAAGTAATGAAACATTTGTTACGCCACCGATCAGGACGCACCGGCATGATTATCCTTGCCCTGCTGGTGCTCATTGCTATTTTTGCGCCATTGATCGCACCCTATGACCCAACCCAGCTTCTGAAAACAGAAACCCGCCGCGACCCACCTTGCATTCACCTGTTTGGATGCTCAACAGAAAAAGCCCAGCATCTTTTTGGTATTGACGGCAACAGCCGCGACTTATTCTCAAGAGTTCTATACGGTTCGCGTTTGTCTCTTCAGGTTGGCTTGGTCACCATGAGCTTTGCTATTGTAATCGGCACAATTATTGGTGCTTTCGCAGCCTACGCCGGCGGCATGGTCGACAACATTTTGATGCGCATCATGGATGTGGTCATGGCTTTTCCGAGCTTGCTGCTGGCCATCACCATCGTCAGCATTTTGGGGACGGGGCTGATTAATGCCTTGCTGGCCATCGGCATTGTGTCCATTCCGCGCTTTGCACGTCTGGTTCGGTCAACTGTGCTCTCGGTAAAAGAACTGGAATATGTGCAAGCCTCAAGAGCGCTGGGCGGATCATCGATGCACATCCTTTTTAAACGCATTCTACCAAATGCCATCACCCCGCTGATTGTGCAGGGCACCCTGGGCATTGCCACAGCCATCCTGGATGCCGCCGCACTCTCCTTCCTCGGTCTTGGCGCGGAACCTCCGCGGCCTGAATGGGGTTTGATGCTGGGCGAAGAAAAGAACAGTATCTTCAGCGCGCCTCACCTGGTGATCTTTCCGGGTATCGCCATCATGCTCACCGTGTTGGCCTTCAACCTGCTGGGTGACGGCCTGCGAGACGCGCTTGATCCGAGATTAACCAGATCTCGCTCTGCTTAATTGATAAAAGCTCCTGAAAATCAGGAGCTTTTTTTTATGTCAACAATTCTCAATTGATTTCAGCATACCAAGCCCGTAATAAGGACATATCATACCCACAGAACGAGTACTTACGTGCCAGCTATATGGGCATTTCATACCCCTAAAGGGGTATTTCATATACCCGGTAACGACGCAGGTCTTTCACTCCCAATTTAATAAGCGCGTTGTTCATGCGGACGTTATCTTCAAGCACATAATTGATCTCAAGACGAAAATCCGATGTGAATAAATTGTCATAAGTAGCGCGGTAAAGCAGAGTGTCAATGGCTTTGCCCTGGTATTCAGGGATGACCCCCAGCGCCCACATGCGGAACTGGTGCAGTTTCGGCAGGCCAGTTAATAATTTCAGCCAGCCAAAAGGCAGCAGACGGCCATCCAGACCCTTGATGACTTTGTTGATATCAGGCAATGTCATGGCAAAACCAATGGGTTTGCCCTCCTCATTTTCAGCGATCAACACCCCCTTGGGATTGACGATCTGCTTCAAGTCACGCGCCATGGCCTTGGCTTCTTCCTGAGTAACTGGATAGAAGCCCCAGTTATCGCAAATTGAAACATTGGCCATCTCAAGGATGGTGACAACGTCCCGCTCGATGTTGCGCATATCAATTTCTCTGACCGTGACCCCGTAGCGCTTTTTAACAATCTCGGTCAGCGTGAGATAGCGTTCAGGGAAGGTGTAACCATCTTTGGCGTCAATTACATAGACCATCAAATCTTCGGCCTTTTTCAAACCAAATCTTGTGAGCAGGTCATTATAATAAGGCGGATTGTAAGGCGCCATAATCACCGGAGAAGGCTCGTACCCCTCAACCACCAGTCCCCACTCTTGCGAAGCGAAGCTCCACGGGCCGCGCATGCTGGTCATGCCTTTTTGCTTCAGCCATGCCCTGGCTGCATTTAACAGGGCATCGGCCACCTCAGGGTCATTACTGCTCTCAAATGAGCCGAAAAGCCCCACAGGCTGCTTCCAGTGCTCTACAGCCAACTGGTCCACGAAGGCAGAAATGCGCCCCACCACTTTGCCCTCTTTTTTGGCTAAAAAGAGGGTGTATTCGCAGTGCTTAAGCATGGGGTTTTTTTCAGGCACATATTGGCCGGCTTGTTCCGAGCGCAGGGGCGCCACCCAAACTGGGTCATTGCGATAACGCTGATAAGGAAAATCAATAAATGCTTTATGCTCTTGCGGGGTGCTGACTTGAATGATCTCCATGAATGCTCCGTTATATAAATGATAATTGTCTATCTATTTTTACGAAAATCAAAAGGGGAAGTTTTACTTTCTTGCTACCAAAATTAAATTGCCGCTGTTCTGCGGATCGAAAATCTCTCCCCCCAAACTTCCAAAAGATTCCACCTGACTAAAACCAGCCTGGCTGACCTTGATCTTTAATTCGTCGCGCAATTGCGGCCTGAGCAGCGTTGAAACCACTTCAGACGACCAACCAGAATTGGACTTGCGGTGCAGATTGACGATGTTAAAACCGATCGTGCCATCAGCGTTGAAATCATAAAAACGTTCAAAGATCCACTCTTCGCCGCCCTCTTGAAAAGCTTGCGCTTCCATCCAGCGGTCCTTCTTGGCCATCACCGCATCAAAATTACGATTTTGGATGAGCAGCAAACCGCCCGGCTTCAGGCAGGCATAAAAATCTTTCAGCGCGGACATAAGCGCAGCATCCTCAATCAGATGCGGCAGTGAATTGCCCAGGCACAGCAACGCGTCAAATTGGGTTTTGCCATACACGGATGCCAGCGCTCCAAACCCGGTGGTTTCAAAAGGCAGCGCCAACTGTGCAGATTTTGCATTGAGCTTTGCTTTCTTGATCATTTCAGCGCTAAAATCAGCTCCCGAGACCCGGTAGCCGGCTTTGGCCAACGCCAGCGCGTGCATCCCCGTGCCGCAAGCCGCATCAAGAATCTTGAGAGGTTTACCCCCAGAGCTCTTTACCCCGGCGAGGATTTTTTCGATTAATGGGATTTCAAAGGCAAGACGGTTTTCCCAATTGACGAAACGGTCATAATCTGAGGCAAACTGGTCATACATAATGACATCCTTCTCTCAACCCGGTGTAAAATCAATAATAATGTCTTGATAATACAATTAAACACCATTTTCTGGTGTAAGACACCTTTTTTGGGTGTAAAACGCCCTTTTTGGGTGTAAAACACAATTTTCAGGTGAAGCATGCAAGAGAATTCCATTATCCAGTTACTCTTTCAGTTTTACGCCCACTTTGGCTGGGCAGGCAGTCTGGTCATCCTGCTGGGCTGCCTGATCACTGCGCTTCCTTACCGTGGACGCGCCGCCGAGCGCTATTCCATTTTGAATCACTTCATCTCGGAATTGGGTGAGATCGGGGTCTCAAAACTGGCCGCGGTCTTCAACATTGGCATGATCATTGGCGGCGCTCTCTTCTTGCCCTTCATCGTCGGTCTTGGTCTTGTGCTCGGCACGGTGTGGGCATACATCGGCATGTCCGCCGGGCTTTTGGCAGCGGTGTCAAGTATTTTGGTGGGCGTCTTCTCGATGGATCGTCTCGAACCTCACCGCAGAGCAGCTATGACCTTCTTTAGATCAGGCTTGGTCACTGTGCTTTTCTTCACCATTGCCGTCTTCGTGCAGCCTGCAGACGGGCGGGTCATCCCCATGGCGGTTAATATCTTCGGCGTGCTGGCCATTGCTTGCTATTCGGCATTTTTGGTGATCGTCAGCAAGAAGACCAACAAAAAAGGCCAGGAGAATTACTTGCTCGACCCTACCGAGAAGAAAACGCGTCCGCGTTTTTGGCGCACCCCCTTTTTGGAGTGGATGTTGTTCTTTGCCACCATCGCCTGGTTCCTGTGCGTTTCACTCATTCTGATTTATTAGTGATCTTGGGAACCATGATCCACTTAAAGCCGTCTGTTGATCAATCAGTTCACTTCCGGAGGATATATGAAACGCAATTTTTTATCCCTTTTTGCATTATTATTGGCGGCGCTTATGCTGACAGCCTGTAATGGTAAATCCATCAAAATCAGCGCGGATGATAATGGCAGCACGGTTTCGATGAAGACAGGCGAAACCCTGTATATTAGCATCGACGGCAACCCTACCACCGGCTACACCTGGGAAGTTGATTCTGTAGACCAGAATATTCTGAAGCTTGCAGGCGAACCGGAATACTCACCAGATTCAAACCTCAACCCCAAAAAGACTGGCGTTGGCGGAACCTATAAATTCAAGTTCACCCCTGTCAGCACCGGCGCCACCACGTTGAAGTTGAAATACTGGCGCACATTTGAACCGGATAATCCCC